>Ga0157371_10000807_pt1 | contig 35968 bp, 31 predicted proteins | sample C45metaG_FD_113462 | JGI IMG/M metagenome (GOLD analysis project Ga0157371, IMG submission 113462) | Corn rhizosphere microbial communities from Kellogg Biological Station, Michigan, USA - C4-5 metaG | ecosystem: Host-associated > Plants > Roots > Rhizosphere > Soil | place: USA: Michigan... | reverse complement strand
TCTCGGTCAGTGAATATTTTCCTGTTTGCATTAATTGAATTGCTTTGTCAATACGCAATTTCCGAATATAGTCTCCAAAACAGCAATTCATAATCATTTTTAAAATTATAGGCAAGGCCTGCAGAAATGGCCCACAAACCTGGCGATTGTTAATGCAATTGTATGAAGAGCCTTATCCTTTATTTTATATTTCTTTAAAAAATAATCAAAAGTGCATTTATCACCATGATGCGAAAATTCAGCCTGAGGAAAATCAAAAGGTATAGCATCTAGCACTTTTGCTTGTTTCAATACCTGATCAAACGGCGCATAAACTATTTCACCCTCCTTATCTATAAATCTTTTTATTAACCACGGACATGCAAGCCGGTCTATTTTCCGATGTTCACGCGTTATCCATTTCATAAGGAGTAATTAATATTATTCTTTTAAAGTTATTTAATATATCCGTAAAAATCCGCTAACCCGCTTGCTGCTTATAACGGATCCGCTTTCCTAATTGATTTTACAATAAATTATCAGTTGCTTTTGTTGAAAATCAAAATGAATAATCGTCTGTATTGTCTATTAATTTCTTTGGAATGTAACCTTTTTGGATGTCGAGTACTCTACTTTTAAAACAATAACTTTTCAAATTCTTAATTTTAAACATGGACACATTAAATCAGACAACCTCTCTTGATTTCCGCAGCACATTTAAATCTGTTTTCAATCTTTTAAGGATAACATATGGTATCGTTCCCATCGTAGCTGGTATTGATAAGTTTACCAACCTGCTTACAGACTGGGAAAAATATTTAAATCCCAACATTGCGTCACTTCTTCCCTTTAGCGCTCATGTCTTTATGCTGATTGTTGGAGTGATCGAAGTTATTGCGGGAATTATTGTTTTAGTGAAACCCAGGGTTGGAGCTTATATTGTAATGGCATGGCTGATAATTATTGCCATAACCTTACTGGCAAGTGGAAAATACCTGGATGTTGCTGTAAGAGATATTGTAATGGCTATCGGCGCCTTTTCATTGGCACTTATTTCAAGAATATATTAAATGAAATAAATTGAATTCCTTGTAACAAAAGGATGAATATAAAGTAATCAGGATTAAATTTTCACGCGGTAATTAAATAAAATAACAACCTTGGAAATGACAATAAATAATATAAATTCTATACCTAAACAGCACAAGGTTCTGCCTGCGCTACTATCTAAATTTAATGATAAAGTAAATAGAAATGTGAATGTAGGTGAGGAATCAGCCGTTAAAAGAAACAAACTGAGAATCGAAACGATAGAGAATCATTTCAGGCAAATTATGTTGGCGTTAGGCCTGGATTTAAATGATGATAGTTTGAAGGACACACCCAACCGGGTAGCTGAAATGTTCGTTAAAGAAATTTTTAGTGGATTAGATGAAGCAAATAAACCCGAGATAACTTTATTTGAAAATAAATATCGGTACGGTGAAATGTTAATTGAAAAAAACATTTCTCTTTATTCATATTGTGAACATCATTTTGTGCCCATAATCGGCAAAGTACATGTCGCTTATATTTCAAATGGCAAAGTAATAGGTTTATCAAAAATAAACCGGGTAGTTCAGTATTATGCTAAACGTCCTCAGGTGCAGGAAAGGCTTACAATGCAAATCGCAGAAGGATTGAAAGAAGCATTGGACACACAGCACCTTGCGGTAATTATAGATGCCCTACATCTTTGTGTGGCTTCCCGCGGCGTAAATGATACAAATTGCAACACTTTGACATCTTATTATTCCGGCGATTTTAAAGGAGAGAGTAAAAAGCAGGAATTTATAGCTTTAGCGCTATCCAAATAATGCAAGAAGTGTGATTGTCTGAATCTTTTCCTGCTAAAGAAAGCGTGATACAAAAAATCGTCCCGGAGCTTTTTAAAAGGGGTATAGTTGTAGAGTGAAGGTCAGTTTCAAAATTTTTTTTGAAAGAAGGCAACCTTTCTTTATTCAAATACGATTTAAATTTTACAATATTGCACTTGTTATCAACAAACGATTTAAATGAACTTATCAGGGGATGCATCCTGAACAATAGGGAGAGTCAAAAAAAAATATACAACTCTTTCTATAGTTATGGTATGGCTATTTGTGATCGTTATACAAGAACAGAAGAGGATGCGATAGAAATCTATAACGATTCTTTTCTGAAAATATTTAAAGAAATTCATCGTTTTAAACCTTCCTATGAGGATGAAGTAAATTCGTTTAAAGGCTGGGTGAGGAAAATTATAATTCATACCGCGATTGATTACAATAGAAAACATCATAAGCACGCATTTGCGGCTGATATTGATAAAACCCTGGTTTTCATTCCTGCACAGGGAGAAGATGCTTTGGATATGATTGCTTACGATGAAATAATAAATGCGATAAGGGAATTAAGTCCTGCTTACCGCACGGTTCTTAACATGTTTATTGTTGATGGTTTAAGCCACGAGGAAATTTCCAACCAGCTTCAAATTGCTATAGGCACATCCAAATCGAATTTATCGAAGGCAAGACAACAATTACAAAAGTTTTTAAAAAAAGAAAATAAAATTTCGATAGCAAAAAATGTGGGATGACGAAATAAATAAAAGAATTAAAGAGGCTGCTGACCAATACCATCCGGCTTATAATGAAGATGCCTGGAAAAAAATGGAGCAGATGCTTGACGAAAATCTTCCGCAAAAGAAGAAAGGCAAAAGAATTATTTATTATTTTCTTCTGGCAATCTTATTAGGTATTGGTGCATATTTTGTTTTTTATACAAGTCATAGAAAAGAAAGATTGCAAAATCTCTCAAGTTCATCTCAGAAAAACAAAGAACAATCGCATAAAGATGAAATTAATATTCAACAAGTCAAGGAGGATGTAACAAAACCAGATGCAAAAAATGAAGGCAATGCAACTAGTATGAGAAAGAAGATTGTCGATGAGGCTTCTCGGGTCAATAAACAAAATTATGGAAATTCTATAGCGGTTGAATTGGGAAGTAGGACAAAAATATCTGGAAAAAATAACACAAGTGAAATTTGGTTTTTAAAGAATAAGAACGTATCTGATGGCAAGCAGAAAAACCAAGTGTTTGTTCAGGAAAATAAAGACCAAAATGAAAATCTGAATGTTCAGGCTTCCAAAGATAGCCAGATAACCAGCATCAAAGATCATTCAAATGACAGCAGTCAATCTCCAATACTGAAAAACGCCGATTTAAAATCTTTAAAAGCTGTAAAGTCAAAAACCCAAAAAGATGTCGTGCAAAGATTCGGCATTATTTTTAGCGCAGGCCCTGATGTTAGTGGGGTTGATCTGAAAGAAGCCGGTAAGCTAACTCTCTCTTACGGAGCAGGACTGCGTTATCTTCTATCGAATAAGATTTCACTGCGAACCGGTTTTTACGTGACCAAAAAAATCTATTCTGCAGATAAAAAATACTATAAGCCTTCAAGTTTCACTTCTGCCGATTATTATTACCTTCAAAGTGTAGACGCCAATTGTAACGTTTATGAAATACCTATAACGCTGAGCTACAACTTTATTAACCATAAAAATCACACATGGTTCGTTAGTGGCGGCCTTTCATCCTACCTGATGAAAAAGGAATCTTATATATATTATTATAAATATCCCTCAGGAAATACGGAGGATCAATCGTGGTCTATTTCGAATAGAAACAAGCATTATTTCTCGGTGCTGGATATTTCAGGAGGATATGAATATAGGGTAAATAAAAAATTAACTTTAAGTGCCGAGCCATACCTTAAACTTCCTTTAGCCGGGATAGGAGACGGAAAAATAAAATTGAAAAGCGGAGGTATACTTTTTAGTGTAATGCTACAGCCCTGAAAATAATTGCTATACCAGTATCGAAAGGTATAAACCGTGAATAATTTATATTCCATTTGAAATAAACAAGGCTTTTTCAACAGGGTGTCTTTTTTCTTATTAACAGCATTGTGGCATTATTTTTTGATAATGAAAAGAAAATTGCTTCACGATTTATCTGCAAATTCACTGCAGCTGATCATTACACAACTTTGTGCCTTGGCGATATTTTACGTACTTTCTGTATCATTTTCAAAAAACGACTTTGGCGAAATTAACTGGTCGCTATCGGTACTGCTCATATCTTTTACAATCCTTTCTTTTGGAATCGATCAGATTGTAATAAAAAAAATTGCAGAAGGAATAGATCCTGGTTTAGTCGTCTCTATTTATACGAGTCATGTATTGGTTTCCGGTATTCTTTTTTATACACTATTATTACTCTTTCATTTTATTTTTCCTGGGTTTAATGTGACTCTTTTACTATTACTCGGATTAGGTAAACTTCTACTGTTTTTTTCATCGCCTTTTAAACAATTGGCAATTGGCCTGGAAAGATTCAGGATACTTTTTTACATGTCCGTTTTTTCAGCGATTATAAAAAGCGCGCTTCTTTTATTCTTCTTCTTGTATGGCACAATTACGTTGGCATTGGTGGTTATCATATTTATTTCAGGAGATACTATCGAATTTTTAGTGTCTCTCGCAATCACCAAAAGACTTTTAAAAATTCCTGTCTTGGTAAAATTTAAAAAGACATTCTATGTGCAGGTAATCAGGGAATCAGTTCCCCAAGCCGGTGTTGTTGTTTTTACTTCTGCCATTGCCAGATTTGATTGGATATTTCTTGGAATTTTTGCAACGAATATTGCCGTTGCAGAATACAGCTTTGCCTATAAAGTCTTTGAAATGGCTTCTTTGCCGTTATTAATCGTCGCTCCTGTGATAATTCCCATGTTTACAAAAGCATTTCAGGCTTTCTCAAACAGAACCAGAAAACAGATAGAAGAGAATCTGGTTAAATTGATTCGGTTAGAATTGATCATTTCCTGCCTGACTATATTAGTGCTAAATATTCTTTGGGTTCCTGTTATAAATTTCATTACTCGCGGTAAATATGGTTTTTCAGACAGGTACATCATTTTCTTTTTATCCCTGTCTATTCCGCTGTTATATCTGAATAATTTATTTTGGACAATCAGTTTTGCAAATGGCAAATACAAAGAGATCTTTAAGATTTTTCTGATCACATTTCTTATTACAATCAGCCTTGACATTATTTTAATTCCAATCTTGCAAGGTATTGGAGCAGCTGTTGCGTATATGCTGGCAATTTTAACGCAATTTATATTCTTCATTAAACAAACTGCAAAACTTGTCAATATTAAAAGAGCGTCAATGTCAATTTTTATATGCCCGCTGGCTTCTTTAAGTAGCGGGATACTTGCCACACAACTCCCAGGTGATACTTTAAGTACCCTCGTTATAGCTATTGTATTTTTTATTTGCCTGCTCATTATCAGTAAACAAATAATTATCAAAGATTTCTTTATTCTAAAAAGAGCGACAGGTTTTTAACGGGCAACCGATGAGTCAGATTCCACGTTTAGATTCCATAAATAGGAAAGGAATAAAACTGCAGGATTTCAAAACTTCTTACGTTGCTTCAAAATAAATATTTACAAAGTATAAAAGAAACAATTAAAGCAATTGATTGGAAATTGCTTGTTTTTCTGTTACTTTTTTTAGATGTGAAGCTGCTAGTGAAAGTACTGGCTATTGTATTCATTTACGCTTTACGATTTAAATTAAAATTTGGTTTTCGAAGTAACAATTCCAGGTTACCACTTTTTTATCCTCTGATTATTTCCATCGGAATTATAAATTATTTTATTTACGCTGGCTTTTATCATTTAAATTATACTATCACTTTTATAACAGGAATTTTTTTTTGGATACTTGCCATTCTGGCAATCCACCAGGTTAAATTAAGTGTGGAAACACATGAGCCTGTTGTTGTTCACAACACGCTGGAAATATTTTTCACCATTAATGCAATCTGTTCCATACTGACTCTTTTAATAATTATTTTCAAAACCGGGGCAATCAATCCTTATTTATACCAGGGAGAATATCAAAAATATTTTATTGGAACAGGTGATTATATCAAAGGTGTATCATTCGACACTTCTACTACGAATGCTATCATAAATTCCTTTGGGCTTATCTATTTTCTTAGTAGGAAAAAACCATTAATGGTTTTGTTATGCATGACAATAGTTTTATTGACGGGTAGCAATACCGCGAACATTTTATTATCGGCGGTACTGGTTTTTATTTTTCTTTTTCAAAGTGATCAACTTCAAAAAAGCATTGTATTAATTTGTTTCTTCCTGCTTATAGTATTCACAACAAAAGTTTCCCCTCAAAATAATAATTACCTAGTGAAGTCAATTAATCATGTTTTTTATGGTTCATCCACTTATAAAGATTCAGATAAATCAACTCTTGAATTTTCGTCACTTCCTGACTCAGTTCTTACCAATGATGAAAGAAGACAAAAAACTGCATTGTTATATCTGGATAGCGTCTCAAACGTCCGCAGTTCGGAGATGGCCTCTGCCGACGCTCACCAAATACATCTTGTCACTTTAGCGCTTCCAAAAGATGATATTAACGGACCCATGTTTCAACACAAATCGTTTATAACTCCCGTTGAGCAAAATATGTTTCGATTTATAAAGCAATATTCAGCTTTCTTACCAATATCGTCAGATTCAACTTTTCAAATCAACTCTCCCGGAAAAATTCTTTCCTGGAAACAAACATTTGCTTTTCTTAAAGCTCATCCGTCAAAGATGATAGCAGGAGCGGGTATAGGTAATTTTTCTTCGAAACTTGCTTTTAAAACAAGCGGTATAAATATAGCCGGTTCCTGGCCCTCGAAACTTAAATACACCAGCAAGCCATTTCTACGAAATCATCTTGATTTATACCTGTACTATTTCAGCAAATCAGACGGCTTTCATTCAACGATCAATAGCCCTGCTTCTGTGTATGACCAGCTAATTGGAGAATACGGTATAGTTGGTTTATTGGCCTATTTTCTTTTTTATTTAAGATTTTTTGCAAAAAAAATTACGCTAAGATCATTCGGCCTTCCACTGGTTTTTCTGTTGTCGGGAATTTTCTTTTTTGATTATTGGTTTGAGCAACTTTCTATCGTGATATTATTTGAATTATTTCTATTTCTGAACATCAAAGAAACCGATGACACTTATGAATGATTATCCACCTGTAACCGTGCTTATGCCTGTATACAACGGAGCAAAATATATTGCAGAAGCGATTGATTCTGTTTTAGGGCAAACTTTTAAAGAGTATGAGTTTCTTATTGTAAATGACGGCTCAACTGATAATACTACACAAATAATTTCATCGTTTAACGATGGAAGGATACGACTCATACATCACAGGATAAACATGGGAATTGCGACCGCGTTAAATACGGGGTTGTTTAATGCGAGGGGTAAATACATAGCCAGGTTTGATGCAGATGATATTTGTTTACCGGAAAGACTGGCTATTCAATTTAGTTTTTTAGATGCTCATCAGGATTATATAGTAATTGGAAGTGATGCTGAATATATCGATGAAAGCGGAGCGCATCTTTTCAGTTATACCTGTATTGGCCATTCAAATGAAAGGATCAGAAATAAAATGACTCTTCTGTGTCCTTTCATTCATTCTTCGGTTATGTTTAAAAGATACCCGGTGGTTCTCGCAGGTGGTTATTCATTATACGCACACAATTTCGAAGATTATTTTCTATGGATTCAATTGAAGGATTTCGGGAAGTTTAATAATATTCCTCAAATGCTAATCAGGGTACGATTTAATCCTTCCTCTGTTACTATTGATGAAAAAGTGCGCGGCAGGATTTTCAGAAAAATAAAACGCGAAACGATCCGCAGAGGAACCATCACAAAGGAAGAAGGTGAAATTCTATCCGGTATAATTAAGAGCCAGGATACAAAAAAAATAAAAGAAAGCAGTTATCACTCTTTGTGTGGCAAAAAATACTTGATTAATAATCATCATCCGCAGAAAGCACGTGCATCACTTTTAAAAGCAATTAGGATCCATCCATTGCGGATAGAGAATTATGTGCTCTACTTTCTGAGTTATTTTCCGGCATCGTTCATTCAGCTTCTTCATACAGGGGCATTAGCAAAACCGAATAATCAATGAAAGTAGCATTCATAACACGTTCCACCATTTTTACTTCTCCCGGTGGCGATACTATCCAGGTATTGAAAACAGCTAAGTATTTAAGAAGGCTGAATGTTTCGATTGATATAAAGCTTACTCATGAAAAAGTAAATTACTCTGATTATGACCTATTGCATTTCTTCAATGTCATAAGACCAGCAGATATATTGCCGCATATACGCGGGCATCATGTGCCTTTCGTTGTAACGCCCCTGTTGATTGATTATTCAGAATTCGATAAAAAATACAGAGGAGGAATTGCAGGGAAAATATTCCGTTTTTTTTCTGCGGAGCAAATTGAATATGCAAAAACCGTTGCAAGGTGGCTAAAGGGACAACAAGAATTAAGAAGTTGTTCTTACTTAATAAACGGTCAGCATCATTCTGTCAAAAAGATTATTAAAAAAGCTGCATTCCTTCTTCCAAATTCTCAAATGGAATATGAACAAATAGCATTCAGGTATTCAATGGAATTACCCTATATGATAATACCAAATGGAATTGATGAGGAAATATTTAAGATGAAGGGAGAAAATAAAAAGGATGAAAAAATGATATTGTGTGTGGCGAGAATGGAAGGTTTGAAAAATCAACTGAATCTGATAAAAGCGCTTAAGGATTCTTCTTTTCAACTTTATGTAATAGGAAATTATTCCATCAACCAGAAAAGATATTACGATCAATGCCGCAAGGCTGCGGGGCCAAATGCGCACTTCATTAGTTACATTCCTCAGATTCAATTAATAAAATATTACCAACGAGCGAAAGTACACGTTTTGCCCAGCTGGTTCGAAACCTGTGGACTTTCATCTTTAGAAGCTGCTTCAATGGGCTGTAATGTAGTAATAGCGCACAAAGGATATGTGAGGGAGTATTTTAACGATAACGCCTTTTATTGCGATCCCTCTTCACCTTCTTCAATAAAAGCCGCAGTTGAGAAGGCGGCGATAGCACTTCCGTCAAAGGAGTTTCAACAGAAGATTTTTTCACATTTCACCTGGCAAACTGCAGCAGATGTTACTTACCAGGCATACAAAAAATGCATATTGTTATGAAATTAAAAATTGCAATCGCAGGTTGCAGGGGAATACCAAATTATTATGGAGGATTTGAACAACTGGCCGAATACCTATCCGTTGGGTTGGTAAATAAAGGGCATGATGTTACTGTTTACAACTCTCATAACCATCCTTACCAGGCAAATGATTTTTTTGGTGTTCATATTGTTCATTGTTATGATCCTGAATATAAGATGGGTACTGCCGGACAATTTATTTATGACTGGAACTGCATCCAGGATTGCCACAAGAAGAACTTTGACGTGATTTTGTTTTTGGGTTATACGAGTAACACTGTTTGGGGTAATTTTTTTCCTAAAAAACCTGTCGTAATTACTAATATGGATGGTTTGGAATGGAAGAGAGGCAAATACAATTCACTTACCAAACAATTTTTAAAATGTGCAGAAAAATGGGCAATAAAATATAGCCATTATTATATCGCTGATTCTTTTTTAATCAAAAATTACCTTCAAAAAAAATATGGCATCAGTTGTAAATACATTCCCTACGGAAGTGAAATATCGCAGCTGGATGACGAATCATTATTGGCGCCATACCACGTTTCCACAAAAGAATATTTCCTGTTAATGGCCAGGATGGAACCTGAAAATAATATAGAAACCATACTAGATGGATTTTATAAAAGCTCTTCAAAGAAAAAGTTCGTGGTTGTTGGTGATACTACTAATTCATTCGGACAGAAAATTGAAAGAAAATTTAAGGAAGATGAGCGTATCCTTTTTGCAGGCGCCGTTTACGATAAAACGATCACGCACAACTTAAAATATTATTCTCATTTATATTTTCATGGTCATAGTGTGGGAGGAACAAATCCTTCCCTTTTGGAAGCGATGGGCAGTGGTGCATTGATTGCTGCTCACCAAAATGAATTCAATCATTCAGTTTTGGAGAAAGACGCTTATTATTTTCAAACCGCAAACGATGTAGAAAGATTGGTTGAGACTGTAAACCGGAATGAAAAAGAAAGGGAAATGGTGCGAAATAATTTTCTAAAAATTGAAAGCAAATTTAAATGGCCATATATAATTGACCAATACAACTCATTCATTATTGAATGCTATACTCTATCTCGCAAATGAAAAGATTATTTCTTATAAATGATACCATTGAAAATAAAATCAGCTATTACCTGCTGGCGGCCTTTTTAATTGCCTTACCATTCAATCATTTTTATAGTGAATGGCTGTTCATTATTTTTTGCCTTCACACGCTGATATACATTAGGAAAAACAGCTTGTCTAAATTGAAAGACAAAAAAATATGGATCATCGGTTCCCTGTTTTTTTTGAGTGCTTCGGCACTTTTATTCAGTCGGTATAAAAGTCAGGGTACAAAAGATGCAATGCAACAAATTGCCTTTTTTTTATTTCCTGCCTTTCTTGCAATCAGTAATCTAAACATCCGGAAATACAAATACAAGTTGCTTGAACTTTTTGGAATAACCTGTACGGTAGTTGTTCTTTACCTGTTGTTGGAAACCTATAAGGTTATATTATATTTCCATTTGCCGCTAGCTTCAATTTTAAGCACCCCATTCCTTAATCAAAATTTTACTTCCCCAATAGATGTTCATCCTACTTATTTCGCAATGTATGTCCTGCTTTCTATTTGCATATTTATTAATTTATCCTTTCGCAGGGAAGCCCCTAAGAATCGCTATATAATTTTTTGTATTGTCCTATTAGCGGGCCTGATACAACTTTCAGCAAGAGCGCCCTTATTAGCAGCAGAGATCATTTTTATTTTTGGGATCCCTGTTTTTCTTTTGAACAAAAAGAATAAAATTGTTTTTTCCCTCTGTGCAATTTTTGTTTCCCTTTTATTTTTTATCAGTGTTTCTCAGACTCAATCTTTAAGAAAGAGGTATTGGACAGATTTAGAAAACGATTTATCTTATTACCAGGATCCCGGCGATCTGACAGAATCACGCCTGATGCGATGGGATCTGGAATGGCAGTTAATTAGTAATTCTCCTTTAATTGGTTATGGAAGCGGTTCTGAAAAAGATATTTTAAAAGAAAAATATTTTGAAAATAAGTATTATAGATCGTTTCTTCTTGGCCTTAATGCACATAACCAATATTTAAGTTTTATGTTGAACGAAGGAGTAATTGGCTTATTCTTATACCTATGTGTAATCATTTATGGATTGTCAAAGGCAGTAAGAGGAAAGGATTTTTTATTAGGCTGCTTTATTATCATCCTAATCGTTGTTTCTTTTTCCGAAAACATTTTAGATGTGAGTAAGGGCGTACTGTTTTATTCATTTTTCTTTCCGCTTTTCCTTTTTACTTTGAACGTAAAAGGTGGCTACGCAAAAAATAATTCTTTTGGGCAACCGCAATTTGACTAGTAGCGTTTGGTTATTATTACCATTTTAATTTGTCATGCAAAAAATATCGGCAACAATCATCACATTTAATGAAGCACAATACATTGGTGAATGTATCGATTCTCTATGGCTGGTTGCAGATGAAGTTATTGTTTTGGATTCATTTTCCTCTGATAGTACCGTTGACATTGCAAGAAAAAAGGGAGCGATTGTGAAGCAAGCCCCATTTACCGGTTACATTGAACAAAAAAACAAAGCGCTTTCATTTGCCAATCACAACTACGTTTTAAGCCTGGATGCTGATGAAAGAATTAGTAAAAAGTTAGCTGCGTCAATTCTTGCTGAAAAAAGCGATTTTAAGTTTTCTGCCTATTTTATGAATCGATACAACTGGTATTGCGGAAAGTTTATAAACCATGGCCTTTGGTATCCAAATCGAAAACTTCGGCTGTTTGACAAACGGAAAGCAAAATGGGGAGGTACAAATCCTCATGATAGAATTATTATGTCATTGGAGACCACCGCCGGTCTTCTTAAAGGCGATATCATTCATTACGCTTATGATTCTGTCGACGAACACAGGAGGAGAAATGATGAACTGAGTAGTATTGCCGCTAGTGTGCTTTTTAATTCAGGCCAGCATAAACATTGGTCAAAAATATTTCTCAGTCCTTGCTGGTCTTTTTTTCATGGATACTTTCTAAGGGTTGGATTTTTAGACGGATATCGGGGGTTCATAATCGCAATCCAAACAGCAAACCAATGTTTTTTGAAATATGAAAAGCTCCGGCTGTTACAAAAGCAGCAAAAGGAAGAATTACGTCTCACTTCAATCATCAAAATCCTTGAATAGATTAAGACTAAACATATTAAAGGTCTTAGTCTACTTTGATCATTTTGATCATCCTCTTTCTGCTTCTGAAATCCGTTCGTTTATGCCATCCCGTTATGATGAGATAGCATTTGAAAACGAATTGTCTTCTCTACTCAATGAAAGCATTGTTTTTAGAACCGGTGAATATTATGCAATTCGTAACCAACCAATGCTGGCTAAAAAGAGAATAGCAGGATACAAGGCTGCTATTACACAATTGATTGTCGCAAAAAGAATTGCGCGGTTCCTGAGCCGTTTCCCTTATGTAGAAGCAATTGCTGTTTCAGGGTCTTTGTCCAAATATTATGCAGATGAAAATTCAGATATTGACTTTTTTATCATTACCTCCGGCAATCGCTTATGGATAGCTCGAACATTGATGCACCTCTTTAAAAAGCTAACTTTTATTATGGGAAAGGAACATTGGTTTTGCATGAATTATTACATTGACGACATCAAAATGGAAATACCCGAAAAAAACTTGTTTACTGCAATTGAAATTGTAACCCTTTTACCCCTTGAAGGGGGCGATGGTTTTGAAAAATTCATGGCCGCAAATTCATGGGTAAAAAATTTTTTCCCATTCTTTCAAAATTCCAACAAGGCCAGCGAGCTGCGAAAAGGATTTATAAGGAATGCAGTAGAGAAAATATTAAATTCTGATTTTTTTGATTTGCTTGAAAGCCGGCTTATGACAATAACCGACAAACGCTGGAAGAAAAAATCGCATTCAATTAAAAGGACAGACCCTTCAAAAAATATTGGAATGTCTGTTGATAAACATTTTTCGAAACCTGATCCCAGAATTTTCCAGGAAAAGATCCTGAAGCAATATCATAATCGTGTACAACAACTTGAAACGTTATTAGATCAGGCCAATCTTAACTGAAATTTAAAACCGTCTCATTTCTTCTGCAAGGAAATAATATAATAATCGCCAATGAGTTTCCATGGCCATTTGTTCTTCATCTTTTCTTCTTTTCGTTTCAAAAACATGAATAAGGAAGGATACCTCTCTGCGAATTTTTCTATGTAGGAAGGAGGTACAATGGTGCAAAGGCCTTCTATACGTAACAATTTAAAACGCTGATGTAAAGCTTTCGCAATATAAGAAGGGTTATAATACCGGCACCTGAAAGAAATTCCTTCAATATTTGCTACAGCTCCATTCGGGCTAATGCGCCTTGTTGCTGTTTTAAATTTTCCATTAAATAATAGCAGCCATTCCCAAAGGCAAAATTTTGGAAGCAGTACTAAGGCGACAATACCGTTTGGCTTTAGCAAACCATCAAATGATTCAAGTACTTTTTTTATTTCAGTGGTGCAATTTAACCCGGCGAAGTTGGAGAATATCATATCATAAGGGCCTTTATCAGAAAGACTTTTTAAATTTGTGAAAGAGCACAATTCAAAGCTTATACTATTTTGAAGTCGCTCAGTAATAACTTTTCTCTTCAGCACCTCCATCATTCCAACAGAGATATCGGTTGCATGAACCCTGCATTGCTGCCGGGCAAGCCAGATCGCGTCCTCGCCGGTTCCGCTGTTTAGTTCTAGAATGTAATGATCCGGCAAAAGGTAATTTCTAAGATGGGTTCTTACTCTTTCTCTTTTGTATTCGATAATTTTATTTATCCCATACTGCTGATCAAATTTTTTCGACTGTAAGGTAAAAGCTTCCTGAGCTAATTGTTCGTTTTTATCTGACATATGATTTGTCATTATACTTTTTCCAGGATTTTTAATCTTCTTTTTTCAAAAAATGCTGCAGGAATGTAATAAAGACTCGAAAGCGCTTTCTTAACCGTTACCTGATTTGATTTTAAAGGATGAAAAAGGAGCTTGCGGATATTCTCAAAAGAAAGATGCTTGCGATAGCTTTTATGGACATATTTATGTAATTGCTTGTAATATGCAGGATGATAAGTATTGTGAAACATTAATGCCATTTCATCAGAATCCTTCCAGTTAGTTTTTTCTTCAAGTTCTGATTTTACTTTTTCATAAAAACGCGTGCCGGGCAAAGGATAGGAAACAGATATTCCGATCTGGTAGGGCAGTAACGAATTTATCATGGAAATGGTTTTTTCAATATCTTCTTTTGTTTCACCCGGATATCCAAACTGGATAAAAAAAGACGGCTTAATATTATTTTTTTTTAAAAGGATGGTAGCAGCAGCGATTTGCTGTACCGTTGTTCCTTTTTCCATTGCATCGAGAATTTTTTGTGACCCACTTTCAGCTCCCATCCAGATATTCTCGCAACCGGCTCGCGCAAGATCTTTGATATTATTTTCTTTTAACAGCAAGTCTACTCTTCCCTGCATTTTAAATCTAAACGAAAGAGATTGTTTTTCAACAAGATCGGCAAAAGTGTTTACCCATCCGGGTTGTAGGCCAAAGATGTCATCGCAGAACCAAATATGATCGAACCGGTATTTTGTTTTTAGTATAATAAGTTCGTTTACTACATTTTGAGGACTGCGGGAATTGTATCTGTTGCCGTAAATAGGCTTTGCACACCAATTACATTTGAACGGGCATCCCCTTGTGGTTGCTACATTCATTGAAAAATATCCCGCATGTTTCATCCAGGATTTTCTGTAAGGTTCAATATCGATCATGTCCCATGCGGGAAAAGGCAGTGCATCCAGATCTTTCATCACATTTCTCTTTTTTGTTTTTTTGAGAGATTCTGCATCAAACCAGGCAAGGCCATCAATATGTGAAAAGTCTGTTTCGTTCTTTTGGAAGCTTTTCATAAGCTGTAATAGCGTAAGTTCAGCTTCGCCAATTATTATAAAATCTGCTCCCTTTTGCAAATACATTTCGTACCTGTCAGAAGAATCGGAGCCCGATACAATAACCGTGCAGCCTTTCTTTTTGGCAATACTGATCATTTTAAAAGCTGCTTCCCGCATATTTGTAAGACACATCTTTGTCAGGTAATTAAAGCCATCATCGTAAATGACAAAGAACCGTGGTTGCTCTTTTGCCAGGGGGCCAATAATTGCTTCGGGTCCATTGGCAAACATGGTATCAAAAAAGGAAACGGGGAAACCGTTTTCCCTCATCAGTGCAGCCGCATATAGAGTCCCCAGAGGTGCATAAGGCTGACCTAATGACTTTTGTTTCGGGTCAAGTTCAAGAAAATAAGAATGAGTGAAAAGTATTGAATTTTCCATGTCAAGAAAATTAAATCGTCTGTCGCGGCCGAAGATGTAAATAACATACACATTTCCTGCACGTCGGATCTTCATTTACATTGAGTTCTTTTCGAAAATCTATTGCTGATGATGAATTTAAAATCTCTTCAAGAGTGTTAAGTCTTATATTTCCCATTGGATTGTGAAAGAAGCATGGCCTTACCGCACCGTCGGCTTCGATTACAGTTGATACAGATGGTGCGTTACACTGTTTGTGTGGGAACTGATTTAATCCATAGAAGGCTGCATAATACTGATAAATTCCTCGGATCTTTTCAGGCGACTCAAGAATGAAATGATCATCAAATTCTTTTTCGTAACCGATGATCAATTGTTCAATTATATCTTTTAATTCCGGCAAAGCTTCTGGTGGTAAAAGGATTTCACTTTGCCTGTTCTCATCCCAAAGAACCTGGCGGTTAAAAGCATGGCTGCTCACATCGGCAGGCAAAAAGCTGATTGAATTTAAGCCAATTATTTTTGCAGTTTCAATGATATCAGGCCATTTCCTGTAATTTAGCTTATGAATTACGGTACGTGCTGCAATCTTATAGGACGGATTAATTTCCTTCATCTGTATTACTCCTTCTCGAAGTTTTTCGAATGCACCGGGAATATTGCGGATACGATCATGTGTTAGCTGATCCCCGTCTAAAGACACAATTATCTCATCGACCCATTTTGCCAGTAATGGTGCATGTTTCTTAAGCGAAATGCCTGTAGATAACAGGTTTATTCTGATCTCATGCTTTTTCAATATTTCACAAAACTTAAAAAAATTTGGATTAAGTAAAGCTTCGCCTCCGGACATAAGAACCTTTTTTGTTTCAAATTTTTTCAAACTTTCAAGCAATCCATTTATATCTGATTCTGTCAGTTGTTTTACATTTAGATTCCCTTTCCAGATATCGCACATTAGGCAACGGCAGTTACAGGCACTGTGAGGCATTAAAATCACAACCGGCAAAACCTTTATTATATGGCTCTTGATGGTGCGGTAACGCTTGTAGGTATGAGATAAAGTTTGTTGGAACATTTTATATTTTATAATTTTTTATGACTACCCAATGAAAAGGATTTTTATGCACTCTGACTTTACCGAACAATGAGGCAGGATTTTTTAAAAAATGATATTTAAAGGGAGTAAGATCATTTATATTGTGGTGAAAATAGAATTGTGTCATTTCGGGAACTCCCACATCAATAAAATATTTTCTACTCCTTTCCTTTGCTTCATTAATTTGATGAGGCTTATATAAATAACTATCAATGATGTGAATTTCCCCTTGCAGCGTCAGGTGTGCTAAAGCGACATTTATTATTTCCTTTAATGAAAAGAAATATTGAATCGATGCCGCAAAGAATATCATATCATATTTGCTATCTTCTAAAATCCCTGATCGAATGTCGCCTTCTACAAAAGAAACTTGTGGCAATTCTCTAAAAACCTTCCTTGCCTGTTGTATTTCGAAACTGTTGATATCAATTCCGGTAACAGAGCCTTTTATTATCCGGGAAAGATTTGCACTGAGCCATCCATTACCACAACCGATTTCAAGGATGTTACAAATATGCCTGTGTTTTTCTATATACTGCTGAAGCTTTCTACACGAATAACCTCGCATTTTCCATTCTCTGTAATAGCGATGGGAAACAGGAACGCTGGGAAGGTCGGCTACCTGCCGGTTATTATATATTCTTCCTTCTGTTTTTCTTAAACGAAGGTATAGGCGTGTAAAATGACTTTCCTCAGAAGAACTGGCTTCAAAAAATTGTCCTTTAATGATTTTCAGATTGTGCAATTTTTTTAAGTTATATGATATTAAAATCCCTTGATCTCCGGTTGCCGGTATTTCCACATACGCTGAAGTAATTTTATCTCATATGGATATTTGTAAAAATTCGTCTTATACCTAACTGCTGCAACGAAACTCATCAGTTTTCTTTTTAGCCAGTTAAGCTTGATATCAGAAACTGTGGGGTAACATCCATTAGAACAGTCTCAAAATCACGAATCTTATCGATCATTTCAGGACGCAGCCAGGGAGTTAAAGGATTTTTTCGCAAATCGAATTTTTCCCACTGGGGAGTGATCCAATCTTCAAGTTTCTGAGGGTAAGCAAAGCCAGCCGAAAGGACTTCATTAAATAGTTCAGAACCTTCAGTTGGTACGGGGCTGTAGGTATATAAAACAATTTCAGCTTTGGGATTTACCTTTTTTATTTTCTTAATGAAATTAATGTCAAATTCAATCTGGGCCATAACTTGCGCCGCTGTGGGCGCGGGAGTACCCAGCACAAAGGAATATTCAGGAATGATGTCAAATTTTTTCAGACGCTCTGCGAAGCGCATTATCTGTTCCCCGCTTTGTGTTCCTCCTTTATTCAATTGATGTAAAACTTTATCGTTACCGCTTTCCGCTCCAAAGAAGATCATTTTGCATCCTGCTTTTCGAATAGCTGCAAGAGATTCGTCTTTAAATCTGTCCATTGTGTCAATCCGCGCCATTCCCCACCAGTTCATCCTTTCAGGCTTTATCAGTTTTGCAAATGCAACTGCTCTTTTCTCAGAAACAAAAAAATTGTTGTCATGAAATTCAATCGCATCTGCACCCCATTTATCTTTTATGTATTTAATGTCGCGATAAACACGCTCCGCAGATTTGGCTTTCCATCTCGCTTCATAAGTAGGCACCACCGCACAAAAAGAACATGTAAAAGGACAACCAATACTCGAATGATATGCAAGTGTTTTATTTCCCAAATAAGTTTTTCCCAAATATTTTTCAATGGGATAAATGTGATGTAATTTATCATAAGGTAAAGGAGCGAGTTTATCCTGGTCTAATAAATCCAGCTTGCTGTTTTTTATAATTTCTCCCGCGGATTTATAAACAAGATTTTTAATTAATTCATAAGGTGTATTGTTTTCCAGTGCATCAATTAATTGCGGGAAAGCCGCATCTCCAGGGCCGTTGATGACAAAATCGACATAGCCGGAATTCAATACAGCTTTATAATGACTTGTAGGAAAATAACCGCCCCAGATCATTATTGTGTCTGGAAATTCTTCTTTAATTTTTTTTGCAAATAGGATCGCCTGTTTAGTTTGTGGCCCCGGCATCACGGTAAAGCCAATATATTTATATTCCTTTGTTGCCAGGTATCTTTTTATTTTTTCATAAGCGTGTTCTTCACGGTTTCCATCAACAATTGTCCAATCATAAACACCATCAACAGAAGCAGCGATATTCATAATGGAATTGGGTATGCGATGTTTGGCTACAGCGCTTCTTGGATTGAATAAAAGTACTTTGTTCATACTTTGTTCTAATCGAAAAAATTATGCGAGAGGTTGCCAAGCTTTTTAAAGTTGGCAACCTTTAAATCACTTTTATACGTTTTATATTTTGTTTTATTACTGTTTCCTCGAGATATAAAATATAAAGCATGGACATATTTGAACAATTAAGATTTCGTTTTTTCAAAAAATATTTCGATTCAATACCACGTAGTGCTCATTCAGCCTACAACTTATGGGCTAATGCTTATGATGCACAATCTGGTAATCTCATGCTTGCGTGGGATGAAGAAATATTTTCATTGCTCCTGAATGATCTCAACTTGCAGAATAAAATAATTGCGGATGTTGGTTGCGGGACGGGACGGCATTGGCAAAAAATATCCAATCTTCGTCCGAAAAGATTAATTGGCTTCGATGTTTCAGAAGGAATGCTCAAAATGCTGAAACAAAAATTTCCGGAAGCAGACGTACATCATTTAAAAGATGAGCATCTGAACGAAGTGGCATATCATTCCTGTGATTTTATTTTCTCCACACTCACGATTGCACATATCGAAAATGCCGAAACAGCATTGAGAGAATGGGAACATATCTTAAAACCGGGAGGAGAAATGATCATTACCGATTATCACCCAACCGCTTTGGAAAAAGGGGGTAAAAGGACTTTCAAATATAATGGTAAAACAATGGTAGTGAAAAATTATGTGCACTCGATTGCCAAAATAAAAAACATAGCAAGGCAACTTGATTTAGAAGTAATTCGTTTGGTTGAAAAGTCAATCGATCTATCGGCGAAGCCTTATTATCAAAGACAAAATGCAATTGCTGTATATGAGGCCTGGAAAGGAACGCCGATCATTTATGGAATCCATTTAAAAAAGCCGGATGTGGTTAAATAATGTCAACATTATTGGGAGCGAAGGACAGCAAAATCTTCAGATTGCAGATGGGAAAATAAGATGCGTAACAGCTGAAAAGAAATTTGTTGTGAACGGCGAAGAAATTAAAATTGCATTTGACAATGTCATCGCTTTTCCCGGTTTGATCAACTCCCACGATCATCTTGATTTTAATTTGTTTCCTCCGACGGGCAATCGCATTTACAATAATTATGCAGAATGGGGAAAGGATATTCATTGCCAAAATAAAGAAGTAATCAATGACGTCTTAAAAATTCCTCAAACTCTGAGAATTCAATGGGGGCTTTATAAAAATCTATTGAATGGAATTACAACTGTTGTAAATCACGGCGAAAAATTACATATTCCAAATGCCCTTATTAGCGTGTTGCAGGATAATCATTCTCTTCATTCTATTCGGTTTGAAAAAAACTGGAAGCTAAAGCTTAATAATATTTTCTCTCAAAAACAACCTTACGTCATCCATGTGGGTGAAGGCACTGATTACTCTTCTCATCGGGAAATTAATCAATTGATCAACATGGATTTCTTCAATAAAAGTTTGTTTACCGTACACGGCGTTGCAATGAATGCTGAACAGGCAAAACATTTTGAAGCATTGATCTGGTGCCCGGCATCCAATTATTTCTTGTTGAATAAAACAGCTGACATTCAAAAATTAAAAGCGAAAACTTCGATTCTTTTCGGAACGGATTCCACGTTAACTGCTTGCTGGAATTTATGGGAACATCTGCGTATGGCAAGAGAAACAAAGATGATGACTGATAAAGAATTATTTGAAACGCTGACAAAAAATCCTGCTGAAAAGTGGAGACAAAAAAATACCGGATCAATTTCAGTAAACAATAATGCAGATATTGTTATTGCTAAAAGTGCAATAAATATAGGCTTTGACGCATTTTATTCGATCAATCCTGAAGATATTTTGTTGGTTTTGCACAAAGGAGAAATCCGTTTGTTTGATGAAAAAATCAAAGATCAGTTAATGGCTGGGCCATTTCCGGTTTCCCAATTCACTAAAATAATTGTGGCTGGGAAAAGCAAGTTTATCTATGGTGATTTACCCGGATTGATAAGAAAAGTAAAAGGTTATTATCCAAAAGCCGATTTTCCTGTTAGTGTAAAATAAAATGTATGATCAAACTGGTTGACCTAAATTATTATGCTCACTCTAACTTATCCAACCCGGAAGAAGTGTTGGAATTGCAGAAAGCGTCGATTGGTTTTGTAGATTTTATAAAAGAAAAATTAGCAATTCAACTAATTAAACATTGTAATTATGAAGGGGAAAAAAAGGTGAACGATGTAGAATACATTTTCTTTAAAAACAAAAATAAATTCCTGCATATTCCTCTCAAAACACATTGCTACATTCAAAAAAGAAATCCGGATATTGTCCTGATTCAGGGATTCATTTTCCCGTTACAATTAATTGCTTTAAAATTTATACTGTCCAAGAAAGCAAAAATAATCGTGCAGCACCACGGCGAAAGGCCCTACTCCGGAATTAAAAAAGTCTTTCAAAAAATAGCAGACCATTTCATTGATGTGTATTTTTTTACGAGTATTGAAAATGCGAATGAATGGATTGATAAAAAAATAATCAGGAATAAAAAAAAATGTTGTGAACTATTAGAAGCATCTACCTTTTTTTCATTGAATAAGCAGTTGAAATGCAATTGGAATAATGGTTTTAATGGAAATAAAATTTTTTTATGGGTAGGAAGATTAAATAAAGGAAAAGATCCAATGACGATCATCTATGCTTTCGAAAAATACACAATTGTTTGTCCTGAAGCGCGATTGTTTATGATCTACCAAACTGAAGAATTATTACCGGTTATAAAAGGAAAATTAGAAGAAAATGAGCATTTAAAAAAAGCGGTGATATTGAAAGGAAAAGTAAATCATTGTGAATTAGAAACATGGTATAATGTCGCTGACTTTTTTATTTCAGGAAGTCATAAAGAAGGAAGCGGGTATGCGCTGATAGAAGCGATGTCATGTGGTTGTATTCCACTTGTTACGAATATTCCATCTTTCAAAAAAATCACCTGTGATGGTAGTTATGGATTTTTATTTGAACCAGGAAATCCGGAAAGCTTGTTGAGTATTTTATTGAATTTAAAAAATATCGAAAGAGAAAAATTATCTAAATCAATTATCAATCATTTTAATAATTCTCTTTCTTTCAGATCAATTGCTGATGATCTGTTTTCAATTTGTGAAAGACTAATGGGGAAATAAACTCATCACCGCTTTTGCAGTTTCATTTATCGAATAAGGCATTATTGATTGGTGTTCAAAAGCAGGACAAGAAAGGATTTGAAGGGTTTTTTCAATCATTTCCTCTTCAGTTTTTACAATATGCCAATGCTTAAAATCTTTATTCATTGGCTTGCAAAAACTAACCACATGACAGCCGGCATATAAAGCTTCAAGGCAAACCATACTGAAACCTTCATACGAAGATGGGTGAAGAAAAACTTTTGATTGTTGCATCAGCAGCAAAAGATTTTGATGCTCCATTTCAGCATTTAAAAAAATATTTTTTTCAAGACCATGTTGATGAATTTTCTTTTGCAGAGTAAATTGTTGAACACCTTTGCCGGCAATTATCGAACAAACGTTTGGAAAGGCTTTTTTAATTTGAATGATACAATCAATAAAAAGATCGTACCGCTTTAAAGGAATTAAAGAACCTGCACCTAAAACATCGATGGTTCTTTGATTAGAAACAATTTCAAATAATTCCCGCTCAATTCCATTTGGAATAATATGGGCAGGACGAATTAAATAGTTTTTAAAAAACTCATCAGCAATAAATTCAGAGATGGCAACTAGTTCATTTGATGATGGCTTTATTTTATCAATAAATTTATTGCCGGCCTTCGCATCTTGCCCTGCAATCCAGGAGTAATGGGGTATTCCAAATTTTTTTCCAAAGCGATTACCTGTGAAAGCGCATTCTCCTAACCATAAAGAAAACAATCCGATCAAGTTATTTTCATCTTTTATCTTCTTTAGTTTTCGCCAGACTCTGAACCACAAAAATCTTCTTAATAATTTTCCTTTGTTCCTTCCTCCAAATGAAAAAACGGTGTTACTATTCCACAAATATTCTGCTGACATAAAAGGATATTGAAAACTTATAACAATGATTTTGACAAAAGAAAAATCCTTATTGATTCTCCTGATCAGGCTTTGAATAAATGGAAGACATGAAGTATCACTTTCATCTTCAGGAAAGCCAGGCGTCAATATCACCAAAACCTGCTGGTTGTTTTTCATCTAACGAAATAATTTTATTGCAGAATAAAAGGCTTTTCTGGTTGTGTGTGATCAGGATGATAATCTTTCCCTTGTTAGCTAATTCAGAAAAATATTTAAGCAAACAATCTTCCGAATACCGATCCAGTTCGCTGAAAGGTTCATCAAGAATAATTAGATCTGCATTCTTATATAAAGCTCTTGCAATAGCAACTCGTTTCCGTTGGCCACCACTCAGGTTTTTCCCGTTTTCCGTAATAATTTTATTAAAACCTTCAGGATAATTCTTTATGATCTCTTCCAGCCCTGTTACCTTCATTACCTCTTGCAGTTTTTTAAAATCGTATAGCGCATCATCGAGCGTAATATTTTTCAGGATAGAGTCATAAATCAATAATGGTTGTTGTTTGACATAACTAATGAGTTTCCAAAAATCTTTTCTGTCGTCAGGCTCAGTTTTTTTATCATTAAATAATATTGATCCGGCATGCGGAGATAAAAAACCAAGGATTAAATTTATCAGCGTAGTTTTCCCTTGACCGGACAAGCCTGAAATTCCTATAAAATCACCTTTTGCAATATGAAATGAAATGTTTTTAAAGAAAACACCGTTACCAAAACTGAAAGAAACATTTTCAAAAGAAATTGATTCAGGAGAACGAAGGCTTTTATTGCTTATCGGAAGTTTTGAAGAACCGGTTTTTAAAAGATCATCAACTGTAAATCGATAGGTTTTAATTTGCCCGCTACTGGCCAGGATCTTCACAATACCCGGAATGATTTTATATGCCGCAGCCATAAATGCTCCTATGATAATCAATTGAACAGAACCGGTTTTACCAGTAACGGTTTCCGTAACAATCAGCATCAGCAGGCCCATGACTGCAAATATTTCTATCAGCCGTGAAGGCATATTTTGGATGACCAATTGATTGGAAAGAACGTTATTAAAGTTTGATTGTGCAGTATAGTAACGACTGGAAAAGAACTCCCTTTTTTGAAACAAATTGCTTTCAATGAAGGCGGCCAAGGCTTCTTTCAAATGTTGAATTGCTTTTTGACTTAGCGGTTTTGCCTTGTGACGGATACTGCTCAATTTTTTTTTCATCAGGTAAGCTGCTGTAATCACAGCGGGTGAAAGGATAATGATAAGTAGTATAAACAACACCGGATTATAATACAAAACCGCCGCTACTGTCAAACCAATCAAAACTGATTGTGAAATAATTTGTTGAACTCCTGTAAGCACATAATGTGAAAATTCAATTGGCTGATGACTTGTTTTATGTATGAAAACCGAGGAATCAGTATTTATATAATCAGAAAAATTGCCTTCCAGGTAATCATCCAGATTTTGATTTGAAAGCCTTGATGCTACATTGTAAACAAAATTTAATTGCAGTGACAAGATATAAAATCCAAAAATATTTTTTGCCGCGAAAAATAAAAAAAAAAGGATGATAAGCAGGAGAGGGTAGTGCTTGAAAACAGTAATCGTGTAGTAAAGTGATCCTCTGTTTGCACTTGCGTTGGTATAAAACCGGATCACGTATAAAAGCAAAATAAGGAAACTGATATCCAGTAAACTAATAATAATATCAAGAAATATAAGTTTTATTGCCTGTTTTTTTTCACGCCGGTTAAGAATAATTAAAAGGCTTTTCAATAATTTTTTCATTCAATTTTCTTTTTTGTTCAAAAAATTGCAGGCTAAAAAAATTCTTATTTTTTATGCTTTTTACCTAACTCAAATACCCTTGAAATATTAAAGCCAAATAATTCATCACCCTTACTCCAACTGCCTCTTGTTTCCGCAATAAATGATTTTTCAGTCAGCCCATAAGAATTAGTAAAAAGAAGTTGAAAAACGTGGCCCCCTGTCCATATGTTGAGACCGAACGATAGCACATTATGTGAATCTGCTGCTTTATTATCTGGCAACTGGTAATAATATTCAGCAATAAGGCTCATCCTTTTTGAAATTTTTTCTCTTCCTGCAATTCCTATCGCGAGTATATTTTTTTTCGAATGAAGGTAGGAGACATTGTCAGGATGGATCAGCGTGGGCATTATCTGTAAAGAAAATTCTTCAGTGAATTTCCGGGCAATCAATAATTGTAGCACATAGGAAACGCGTTTTATCGTTTCACCTGAATCAAGTTTGACCGGAAACTCATCCTGCTTTAAGGTGTTTATTGTAATTGTAGGAACAAAAGATATCGTGAAAGGTGCGCGAACGGCCCCGGTCGATTGACCTAATATTTTTATTTTTGAAAACAGGTCATAAGTTTTTTGAAAACCACTATGGCCACCACCAATCATAATATTGTTTGTAATGCCGTAATCAAATCCAACCCGCACATTAAATGGAGAATAATCCAGTCCAAAGAAGTTATATAATCCACTGTTCAATGGCCCAAAACGGTGAGAAATCCTGACATCCAATACTTTCTTACCCAATGTCTCAACAGATTGCCCATTTAGAATATGGGTATATACAAAAGTGGATTGTGTGCGATAAGTTTTGTTTTTTTCGGTTTGTTTTATTAGCTGATTTACCAAGTCCGTTGTGTCTTGCCCCGAAGTAAATTTTGAGATGGTAAACATCAGGATAAACAACTTTAAAAATTTCATGCTCATAAAAATTATATTAATGGGGATTTATTTTTTTTGATAATCACAGTCAACTTTGATTTGGATATTCTCTGCAATCTTTTTTGAAACGATGGTAGGTATGTCGATTTTAAAATCTTTAACGGGAATATTAAAGTTGGCTTTCGCGGAAATATTTCCATTCTTTACAATAATAGTTGCGGGAATTGCAATGCTTTTTGTTACGCCATGTATCGCCAGATCTCCATTCACACTTACATTATAACTGCCATCTTTTTGAAAGTTGACACCGGAAATATTGGTAATTGTTCCTTTAAAAGTGGAACGCGGATATTGGTTGCTTTCAATATAATTTTCATTAAAATCTTCCTGCATTTTTGCTTTTTCAAATTGAAAGGCGTTATTAAGTAATGAAAATTGAATACTTCCTGATTGGGTATTCAAGACACTGATCACCTGGTTGTTGTCTGCCTCTATATTTTGCAAAACACTTTTTGAAAAGAATGAAATATTTCCATTTTTAGTATAATATACCTGGCTTTGCGCATTCAATTGTATGAAGAAGATCAAAGCCAATAAAAAAAATAATCTTTTCATTCTGAGTCTTTTATAATTTTTTAGGCAGAAGGTAGCATCTGATCATATAAACGTCACCCGGAAGGCCCATGTCAGCATCGCCACTTATATAACCACTGCAAATTCCCTTTATCAATATTGTATCACCTGTATTTACTCTTTTCTCTATTTTCTGTTCCATTGTACAATTAACGGAGGCACCGGAAGTCTTTGTTTGCAGCAATATTAATTGTTGCCCTTTTTGATTCATTTGAACTTGCGTTACTTCTCCTGAAACGATTAGAACTTTTCCAATTAAAGAAGCTTTGTGGTATTGATTGTCTGTGCTTAGTTGCTTATAAAGGTCAACTGCTGAGATTCCTATTCCACTTGCGTCCTTAATATCCGGTTGTGGTTTGTTCCAGATCAAATAACCAATAACAGCGCCTGTTAAAATGATGAATCCAATGACTATAAATATTGCTTTTTTATTCTTTGACATAGAAGGCCATACCACATACTTATCGTATTATTAAATAAAAAGGTTGCTTTTTTCCGGAAGAGTAATAATAATGGAAAAGCGCAATCGGCCTTAAGGAAAGATCGAGTGACTTATTATTGAATGTCCATTGGCTGCAGCTAACTTATCACCTGAAAAAGCCAATATGCAACTTTTTGATCTTAATTTTTCTTCATTTATTGAGTGATGTTGCCATTTTATAGGCAGTTGCCGCCTCAGTAAGCGGTTGTAAAGCATCCGATAAAATATGGTAAGTCCCATTTTCAGATAATTCGTTTGCAACTTTTTTAATTAAAGCCAAAGTAGCTTTCATTACACTTGAACCAAGGCTTAGTCGTGCGACGCCTAAATCCTGCAGTTCCTGTACCGATGGAGGTAATCCTCCTCCAATTGCAGGATTTGCAAGAATATTAATAGGCGCATTAATTTCTTTAACCAATGTGGCGATCGTCTCTTTTTCCCATACAGGTTGCACAAATATGCAGTCAGCGCCGGCTTCCCGGTATTTATTGCCACGTTTAATTGATTCAGATAGTTTTTTCTGTGGTGAGTCTGTCGAAGTATAAAAGGAATCGGTTCTTGCATTGATAACCAAATGAAAACCCAGTGAATCGGACAATGCGCGAATGGCTGATATTCTTTCACAAAATTCCATCTCGTCAATTAGTGTCGGATTTAATTCGATACTGTCTTCAATGTTTATTCCAACAATTCCTGTTGCGATTATCTTTTGAACGGAATCAATTATTTCATTTAAATTATTTCCATACCCAGCTTCAATGTCTACAGTCACCGGTACTTGTACTGCTTTTACGATTGCGGTGATAACTTCAATCATTTCTGATAATTGTATTACCTGGCAATCTGGATACCCTAAAGAGGCCGCTATTCCCATACTCGTGGTTGCGATTGCTTTGTAGCCACATGCCTCTATTAACTTAGAACTTCCCTTGTCCCATGAGTTTAACAAAACCAACATTTCTTTGTCTTCATGAAATTTGAGGAACAGTTCAGCTTTTTCTTTTTGAATACTTGAAACCATAATAATTGTGCTTTTTTAAAGAAAAGATAACACCCTGTACTTTAGCCAAATGATTTTATCGATCTACTAAATCGTTCGGTTCAATGTGGATTAATACATGCCCCAGTTGAGGGATTTTATTTCTTAACGTGTCTTTAAGGTGGTGCGCTATGTCATGACCTTCTTTCACGCTAATATTGCCATTAACGGTAGCATGGAGATCAACGTGGTATTTCATGCCAGCCTTTCTGACGAAACATTTTTCTGTTCCTACCACGCCGTCTACTTTTAAGGCTACCTCTCTTACTGTGTTTATTAATCCGTCATAAAAATTCTCATCCATTATTTCTCCGAGCGCAGGTCTGAAGATTAAATAGCTGTTGTAGAGTATGAATGCGGAAGCAAACAGTGCTGCCCAGTCATCAGCTGATTCATGACCTTTTCCAAGAATTAATGCAATGGAAATACCAATGAAAGCAGAAACTGAAGTAATTGCATCACTTCTATGATGCCATGCGTCAGCTTTTAAAGAAGAACTGTTCGTTAATTTACTCTTTTTGATTACAAGACGAAATGAAATTTCTTTCCATATTATTATCAAACCAAGTACGATCAATGTCCACGGTTTCGGAAGTAGATGCGGTGTACCAATGTTATGAATACTCTCATAAGCAATAATTGTAGCCGAGGTGATCAAAAATCCTACGACCAAAAATGTAATTAATGGCTCAATCCTTCCATGACCATAGGGGTGATTTTCATCTGCCGGTCTGCTTGCATATTTTAAACCGAACAACACCAAAAAAGAAGAAACGATATCAGTTGTTGATTCAATTGCATCAGCAATAAGCGCATAGGAATGTCCAAAAAAACCCGCAAGGCCTTTTATAATTGCCAGCGCCGTGTTACTTACAATACTGAAGTAAATAGTTTTTATTGCTGTCTTTTCATTTGTCATAAACGCAGAATCTGAAGCGACACAAAAATAGGCAAGAATATAATTGAATATAACAAAACGTCAGGCGTCGGCAGAGGGTGTTGTTGATGACCACACTTTACATTTTGCTGGCTTTTCAGAGTAAAAAGAAAACAGTAGAGAATTTAAATCCGAGATATTACTGAGATTACAAATAACATTATTTGTTTCTCCCACTGAAATTTTTAAATAAAAAGCAGGTGTTTTTCCCTGCTTTTTTGTTTATCCTTTTAAGAGTTATTGAATCAATCCATCAATATAATTGGCCAATTCTGAATTTCCATATTGCTTTTGCGCTGCACTGATTTTTGAAAAAGCCTGTTTCAGTCCGGGGTCGATATACCCCAGATATTGTTCAGGTATTTGTTTTCGGAAATTCATTATTTCATCAACTCCTTTCTTCACGTTTTCTTTGTCCTTTACTGTTTCAAGGTATTTGGCAAAGACAGCTGCGCTTCTTATTTTATCACCCGACAGAGGCAGGTTTTTAAAATGATCTAAAAGGAAATTAAAATCTTCCGGTGATCCGTTTTTTTGAATGATTCCCGCAACCACATCACCTAATATTCCTAAGGCATCATTGCTGTATTTTTTTGCCAATGAATAAGCCTGATCAGGCTCAAGAGTCGCAAGTCCTTCAAGAGAAGCGCCTGCGACAGAATAAGAAGAATCGGTTACATTTTTCTGGAACAAGGGCAGGTATTTATTATCTTTTGTTTTAGCGAGAATTTCCAACGCCTTAGCCTGCACTTTTTTATCAGGATCTTTTTGGGCGATTTGTTCAATTTGGTTAAGAACAGAAGGCGCAGGCAAACTGTTTTGTTTATCCATGTCTTCCAATGTCAGTAAACGAAGTCCGGCGTATTTATCAGTAAGGCCTAGAGCAAGGTTGTTGAGATTGTTTTTTGCAAAATAGGAAAGTGCTTCCCTCCTGTCAAGGTAATTAGGCGCATATTTATATTGTTGCTCAAACTGGTCGGCAGACTTATTGTCTTTCTTAATTGCCAGCAAAACTTTGTCTGCATCCACATTTACCAGGGAAGGTTTTTGATCGCTCGAGAAATAAAAAGTGTCAGATGGGTTTTCCAACCAAACTTTATATCTTTTTTTATTGGTGCCCGAACTGTATATGTCAATGGCTGTCGGCAATTTAAAGATCGAACCTGTTTTTTGAGTTTGGTTTACAATGACTCTTTCTACTCCATTGCTGTAATCATAATTCATATCAAGCGTTGGCTGGCCGCTTCCATAATACCACTGGTTCCAAAACCAGTTTAAATCCTGACCGGTCACGTCTTCAAAAACAAGCCTTAGCTGCTGTGCTTCCGCAGGTCCGAATTTATAACGGTTCAGGTATTCGTTTAACGCAGTAAAAAAAGCAGAATCCCCTACATAATTTCTTAGCATGTTTAATATCCGTCCACCTTTGTTGTAGCTCACGGCATCAAACATGTCCATCATATCTTTATAATAAAATCTTACCAAATCCTTGTTTTCACTGCCACTTAGTAAGTAACCCTGCATATCGTCATAATTCAATTCATCCGCTGCATCTTTTCCATGGCGGTATTCTCTCCATAAATATTCACTGTAGTTGGCAAAAGATTCATTAAGGGTAATATTGCTCCAGCTTTCTGTGGTAACGAGGTCGCCAAACCAATGGTGAAACAATTCATGTGAAATGTCATCTTCCCATGAATTTCCGTCAACTAATTGCCGTGCATTTTGATAGGCGCCATCCTGGTGTAAAGTAGCCGTGGTATTTTCCATTGCGCCGCTTACATATTCTCTTCCTACCATTTGGTCATATTTCTGCCACGGATAAGGATATTTTAAGATCTTTGAGAAAAAGCCAATCATGGCCGGTGTTTCACCGAATATTTTGCGTGCTACCGGAGCATATTCTTTCTCTACATAATAATTCACTTCCATGTTTTTATATTTATCTTTTACGATCGCAAAATCGCCAACGCCCATAAAAAATAAATAAGGTGAATTCGGAAGATCCATTACCCAGTCATCGGTGCGCGTTCCATCTGCGTTTTTTTGCTGGTGAACCAAAAGCCCGTTGCTGAGTGTAACATCCTTTGCCGGCACCGTCATCAGTATTTCTTCAGTAGTTTTCTGATCGGGCTTATCAATGGTGGGAAACCATGCGCTGTTTGATTCGGTCTCTCCCTGTGTCCAGATTTCCTGGTGCTCATTGGTTTTGCCTAAAGGATTTATGAAATACAAACCTTTTGCATCGGTAATGGCAACACTTCCGGGAATTTTAAGATCATTAGGTTTTGAAATATATTTAAGATAAAGCGTGTATTTCTCTCCACCTCTATACGTTTTATCCAGCCGGATTTTCAACTGCATACTATCATATGAATACTTCAAAGGAGTTTTGGATTTGCCGTTTAAGACAGCAATTTCTTTGATGTCCATTCCCTTTGCATCCAGCGTTAAAGAATCTGTCGGGTAAAAATGAGGTTGAAGCGTCACCCACTCCTCGCCGTACAACCATTGTTTGCCATAATCAAAACTTACCGCAAGCTTGGTATGAACCAGGTCATTAATCCGGGGATAGGAACCCCGGTAAGTATGTTTCCACGCGGTATCTGTCGCAGCTTTATCATCAGTGTCGTCCTGGGCACTTGCTGAAACTACTGCCGAAAGAAACAAAAAAGCGAGAAGTATTTTTTTCATAAATAAATTTTAGTGAAAGCAAATTTAATCGCTAATTATAAAAAGTTGCTATTTTTTGGATGGAAGGGAATTTTAATTGTTATATTAGATAGATTTGCTGTTATGTTGATTTTTAAGTATAGCAACTGGCTTTTTGTTTTATTGATGCTGGCGTTTGCCTTTACTGCAAACGCGCAGCAGAATCATTTCGTTTATCTGCAGACGGATAATGGGAAGCCTTTTTATGTCAAGATGGATCAGAAGATCCTAAGCTCTTCATCAGAAGGTTATATCATATTACCCGGTATTGCAAGTGGTATTTACCAGCTAAAAGTAGGTTTTCCGCAAAAAGAATATCCTGAAGAATCTTTCTCCATAACCGTCGGCGATGAAAATGAAGGATATCTTATAAAACATTTTGAGGATAAGGGACTGCAGTTGTTCAATATGGAAACACTCGCTTTAATAAGTGGCGACAGGGACACTTCTGCGATGATGCTGGCAAGTGGCACCAAGGATACCAACCCTTTCACTAAAATGCTGGCAAATGTGGTAAAAGATTCAACCATATTACAAAATCACGAAGTGGTGGTAGAAAATCCTGCAAAAAGTTCAGATACTTCGAAAGTAAACAGCGAGGTTGCGGCTAATGCGGTTTCAACTTCTCCGGACACTTTAACAACCGCTCAAAATAATCCAGTATCACCATCCGCAAATCCCCTAGATAGTTCTGCAACGACTGCAAATTCAATTCCTCCTTCAACCTCTCCTGCAGATTCTTCTGTTGCAACAGCGGGTTCGCCCATTTCAAAATTGACGAGTACGCAGGATAAAGACGGATTGACAATGGTATATGCAGATGGGAGTGGAGATAAGAGTGATACCGTAAAAGTTTTAATGCCTGCCGGAAAAGAGCTATCCGGTGCTGACAGTGAAGCAACAAAAAAAGACAGTTTTGATTTTTCAGCAAATAACAGTCGCGGCAACACATCTGGAGACACTTCTCAATTTACCATTACTCCTACAATTGAAAAGCCATCGAACGAAAAGAAAGGTTCTGTTTTAAGAAAAGATACTATTGCCACAGCTGCCGATTCTGCGACTGAGGGTAAAACCGCTCCCGAACAGGTTTTTTATATCGGCCCGAAGGAAAAAGAAAAACAAGGCGAGGTTTCTGAAAATACTTCTTCAAATGAAAGAAAGGGTTTGTTCAGCGGTCTTTCAAAAAACACCAAAAAAGAAGCCACCGAAACGACTAAGCCGGCTGCAAATAATATTGAAGTGTTACCCAACGAAGCTGCTCCGTCAAATTCCAACTCTGATTGTAAGGCCTTTGCTGACAACGAAGATTTCTTGAGGCTTCGTAAAAAAATGGCTTCGGAAGACAGTAAAGACGCGATGATCAAAGTGGCAAATAAGTTCTTCAGGTCGAGGTGCTTCAGTACTTCGCAAATAAAAGATCTTTCTTATCTCTTTTTAACCGATGAAGGCAAGTACATGTTTTTTGATGCCGCTTATCCTCACACCTCTGATTCAGACCAATTTCCTGCATTGGAGTCGCAGCTTAAAGACAAATATTATCAAAACCGTTTTGAGGCGATGATAAAAAAGTAATACTTCACAAAGGAACGTATGCGCTATTTTCTTGAAACAAGTTATAAGGGGACCGCTTATTCCGGCTTCCAGGTTCAGCAAAATGCAAATACCATCCAGGCCGAAATTGAAAAAGCTTTATCGGTTTATTTTAAACAATCTTTCGCTCTTACCGGTTCCTCCCGCACCGATACAGGCGTTCATGCCCTTCAGAATTATTTTCATTTTAACGTGAAACAACCATTAATCGACAATAAAATCTCTCGTATATCAGAACCTTCAAAAATCTCTTCCCCTGCACGAGATTCGTGGGAAGCCGTCTATCACTTAAATGCAATTCTTCCCCGGGATATAGTCATTAAAAGAATTTTTTCTGTAGAAGATAATGCACATTGCCGTTTTGATGCGGTGTCACGTGAATACAGCTACTTTATTTATCAAAAGAAAGATCCCTTTCTTGAAGACCGTGCCTTTTATTTTCCTTATAAGATAGATGTAGACTTATTGCAGCAATGCGCTAAGACGATATTGTTATATTCCGATTTTACAAGCTTTTCAAAAAGAAACACACAGGTTCATAATTTCATTTGCGACATCCAAAAAAGTGAATGGACCAGCGAGAAAAATATGCTGATCTATTCTGTAAGATCAAATCGCTTTTTAAGAGGAATGGTAAAAGCGCTTGTTGCTACGATGTTACGGGCCGGCACACAAAGAATTTCTGTAGATGATTTTGAAAATATAATTAAAAACAGGGATTGCGCGAAGGCGGATTTTTCTGTTCCGTCACACGGACTTTTTTTGGTAAGAGTCGAATACAACAGCAAACTGCTTTCCGGAACTGACTAAACAAGCACTGGTTTCTTTCTTAAACTGGCGCGGGCGGTCCGGCTTCTGTCACGTCCTTTCATTTCCAACAATTCGCTCGTTCACGTTTTCACACCTTCACTAACGGCTAGGCCTGCACGAAATAAACATTATTCTCAAAAGTTGGTTTACCTGCCGGCGATCTTCCTTCGATGAGTTTTATTTCATTGCAATAAAAAAATCAAGTTGAATTTTACCTTAACTTAACACAAAATATACTCGTGAAATACAATTTATCAATCCGGTATTACTTATTCTTGGTTTCTTTTATAATTTTTTTCAACACCACACAAGGTCAATCATCTCTATTACCCCATCAGTGGAAATTTAAATTAGGCGACAATATCAATTGGGCTAATCCTTCATTCAATAATGCGGGCTGGGAAAACAAGCAAATCGGCACAAGCTGGTCTGCATCAGGGATGAAAGACAATGTGTACGCATGGTACAGAATTAAAATAGTTATTCCTTCAACCATGAAAAGCGTCGGAAAAGGCAAAGCGATAAAACTAAACCTTGGCAGGATCGATGATGTGGATCAAACCTTTTTTAATGGTAAAATGATTGGCCAAACGGGTTCTTTGCCGCCTCATTATGAAAGCAAATGGGATGTTGACCGAGTCTATACAGTGCCGGCAAAAGACATTTTCTGGGATAAGGAAAATGTAATTGCCGTAAGAGTTTTTAGTTTGGATGCCGGCGGAGTCGGCATGTACCAGGGGCCTTACAATTTCGGTCCGATTCAATGGTCGGATTCTGTCTCAGTGCAACATGGCATTACCGAAACAGATCACAATGGATTTATAACCAAAGTTAAGTTTACAAATAATAGCAATTACGCTTTTAATGGCACGGTCAGATATTGGATTAAAGACAAAAACGATAAACAAGTCTTTACCGCAGAGAAGCAGGTACAAGTGACGCCGGGACAAGGTTCTCAGACTGAAGTAAGCTTTCCCGATTATAAGCCGGTTAATAAGAATATTTTTAGAGTAGGTTATGCAATTACGGAAAATAACAGTACTGCAACTGTAAAAAATGAACAGGTTTATTTAGCCGATAAAAATGTTGAGATTAAGGTTGGAGCAGAACCAAAGCCGGTTGTAAAAAATAAAATCCAGGATGCATTTATTCCTGCAGCCTTTCAAAATCAGATACTCCAGGGTTATATAGGGAAACGTTTTACGCAAAACCTTGAAGAGCGCCTTTTGAAAATAGAGGAGGACGGCATCATGAATGGCTATCTTCAAAGACCGGGCAACCATCCGTGGATCGGTGAACACGTAGGTAAATATTTGGAAGCAGCAAGTAACGTCTGGAAAGTAACACATGATGTCCGGCTGAAAAAGCAAATGGACAGGATGATGTATGAACTGGTTAATTCGCAATTAAAAGATGGTTATTTGGGAACATACAAACCCGAAGATTATTGGACAAGTTGGGATGTTTGGTCGCACAAGTATAATTTGTATGGATTGCTGGCGTATTATACAACAACCGGCTACCGGCCCGCATTGGAAGCTTGTAAAAGAATGGGCGATTTATTGTGTATTACATTTGGAAATAAGCACGGTCAGCGTGATATAATTTTAGCAGGGGAACATATAGGAATGGCTGCAACCTCTGTACTCGATCCAATGGTGGAGCTATATAGGTACACAGGTGAAAAAAAGTACCTTGATTTTTGTTATTACATTCTTAATGCGTGGGAACAAAAAGATGGTCCCAAAATAATCAGTACTTTATTATCTACTGGCAAGGTAAGTAAGGTAGCTAACGGTAAAGCGTATGAGATGTTGTCGAACTTGGTTGGGCTCGCAAAACTTTACCGGGTTACCGGCGATCCCCGATTATTAAGGCCGGTTTTAATTGCCTGGAACGATATTGTATCTAACAGGTTGTACATTACCGGCACTACCAGTTCTTTCGAACATTTCCAAGATGATGACCTATTACCCGCCGCAAATAAAGATGATATGGGTGAAGGATGTGTAACCGTTACCTGGATTCAATTAAATCAAAGTCTCCTGGATATTACCGGCGGCTTAAAGT
>Ga0157371_10000806_pt1 | contig 35978 bp, 19 predicted proteins | sample C45metaG_FD_113462 | JGI IMG/M metagenome (GOLD analysis project Ga0157371, IMG submission 113462) | Corn rhizosphere microbial communities from Kellogg Biological Station, Michigan, USA - C4-5 metaG | ecosystem: Host-associated > Plants > Roots > Rhizosphere > Soil | place: USA: Michigan... | reverse complement strand
GCAACAAGATCAGGAGATTACTACTTAACCTTAACCGAAAGTAAAAAAAGACTGGAAGATGGTGTTTTTGTAAAACACAAAATCTTTTTATACAAAGAGGATTTCGAGAAATTTGCTGAAGGACTAAATGAAACTGTTGATTATATTAAAAGTCATCAGGAAGTAGTAGAAAAACGTTATGAATATTCTGAGAACCACGAAGGAGCTGGAACAAGAGTTCAAAACGACGACTTTTCATTTTAAAAAAAATAATAAAGAAACGCCCTGTTTGTAAATTGCAAACAGGGCGTTTTTTATTAACAGAACCTGTAATAAAATGAGTTTACGAAAACAGATCCATTACAGGCTTACCTAGACCATCAGGGGTAGTATAAAACGGTCGTTTCTCAACCAGATAATTGGTATCAGGAGCTATCCCAAGTGCATGATAAATGCTTTGATGAACCTGATCAATAACTATAGGATTTTCAATGGTTTTACATGGCCTTTCATCAGCAGTTTTTCCATATACTCCACCCTTTTTTATACCACCGCCAAACATTAACATTGAACATCCATCAGTAAAATGACGATGCATACCATAATTTTTAATATCCTGGATAATATCCGGCTGATCTACCTGTTCCTGTACTTTTGCGTCGGGACGCCCCTCAACCATCATATCCCTGCTAAATTCGCTTGCCAGAATAACCAATGTCCTATCTAACCTCCCACTCTTATCTAAATCTTTGATCAGCTGCGCTACAGGGCCATCTATTTGCTTTTTCATATCTATTAGTCTGGTATAACCGTTGTCGTGAGTATCCCAGCCTTTAAATGGCTCGTACTCGGTAGTTACACTAATAAAACGGGCACCTTGCTCTGTAAGTCGGCGTGCCATAAGGCAGCCTAATCCAAACTTACCTGTATTGTAAATATCATATATTTCTTTAGGCTCCTGGCTTAAATCGAAAGCTTTGGCCTCTGGAGATTTCAAGAGTATGTATGCCTGCTCCATTGATCTTTTTAATGATTCTTTTTGATAATCACTACCATATTCGCCCATCGGGCTTTTACTTATAAGATCGTAATAAAGTTTATTCCGTTTTTCAAATCTGCTCGAAGACATGCCCACAGGTGGTTGCACACTTTCCAATCCTCCGGAAGGATCTGGTATTAAAAAGGGACCAAATTCATTGCCCAAAAATCCCGCAGTATGAAAAGCTTTCAGTTCTTCCCCCTCTCCTAATGAAAATCGTTGGCCTATATCTATAAAAGCAGGGATTACAGGATTAAGGGGGCCTAATTCTTTTGCAATCCAGGAACCAATATGGGGGGCCAGAACAGATTGGGGTGGTTTATAGCAGGTATGCCAATGATACTGGTGCCTTGAATGTAAAATATGCCCCATATCAGCCGCTACATATGAACGGATCAATGTTCCTTTATCCATTACATTCCCAATAGACTGCAGTCCCTCAGAAAAATTAATTCCATCCAGGATGGTAGGTACAGACTTAAAGGTACTTAATACACTATTTGCCTGCATACCTTTTGTAAAAGGTGTATATTTCTTCGGATCAAAAGTATCAGTATGTGCCATACCTCCCGCCATCCACAATAAAATAACGGTATCAGCAGTTGCATTGTTACTTTTTGCATTGCAGGAAGACAGCAAATTGGTAAGAGGAATTCCCGCAGCCATAGCAGCCAGAGTTGCCGCGCTTGTATTCTTCAAAAAGTCTCTTCGGTTCCAACTCATCTTTGTATGATTATAATTAATTTAAGCATAATTTGTGTTAATAGATAATCTGAAATTCAGGCAATAGCACAATCGCCCAGAATAAATCCTGAATGGCATCAACCCCTGGAGATTTACCAAGCGCCTGTTTGGCTATTTTAAACTCCTTTTCAACTGGCTCCCTTCCTAAAGTTTTCAGGTAAATATCCTTAATTAACAAATCGGTATTTTTAAAATTTGCCTTCCAGTGTTCCGCGCCATTTTTTAGCACGCTATTAAACCTCCAGCCATTGGTAAGTTCAAGCGCCTGCAGCAAATTGGCTTGCGAATCCCGGCTGGTTGCAACTGTTTCTCTATTTGGTCTGCCTAACGCAGTAAGGAAACTATTGTTTGCCACCTGCGATGCCCTGATAAAGGATGGTTGTATTAATGGCTTGTATCTCACGTTTGAATCAACAAAAACCGGGGTAATTACAGTACTTACGGCATCTGTAAACTGCTCGGCCGACATTCTTTTGCGTACCATCCCTTTGAACTTATAGTTCGGATTACTAACCTGGGCTATCTCTTTAAAGCCTACAGAAGGAAGCTGATAAGTATTGGAAGTAGTAATCTGATAAATCAGTTCTTTTAAATCGGCTTTATTGGCAACAAAATTAAAGGCCATCCAATCTAACAGATCCTGGCTCCAGGGTTCATTGTCCATAACATCAACAGGCTCAACAAGACCACGCCCCATAAGCTGTGCCCAAACTCTGTTTACTATTGTCCTATAAAGTCGCCCGTCTTCAGGTTTCACCAGGTTTTCAGCCAACTGTCTGCGTTTTTCCTTAACCGGAGCCTTGCTGTCAATAGTGCCAAGTTCTTTCCAAAGCATCCTGGCATCAACATATTTACCTGTTGGCTTATCACAACGGTTAATTTCCAATGTAGTATCAGCAAAAATATTGGCAAAAGCATAAGCATCATCCAGCTTTAAATCGCTGATAAAACTATTATGACAAGAAGCGCACTTCAAATTAAGCCCTAAAAACACCTGCGAAACATTTTGGGCCGCCTGCATCTCCGTCCTTTGACTGGCATTAACAACACCACGCCATTTTATACCTTCTATAAAACCTTTTGACTCTTCAGAAGGGCTAATCAGTTCCTTTACAAATTGATCATAAGGTTTATTCTCTTTTAAGGATTTATATAACCAATCGGTAATATTAAAGCGTCCTCCTGTAATATATCCTGTTCCTGAATAATCATTTCTTAATGCATCATTCCAGAAACTTAGCCAGTGCAATGCATAATCATTATCAAGACCTAAAAGCTTTTTAACCCACAAGGCCCTTTTGTCTGGCCTGGCATCTTTTGAAAATGAATCCAAATCGGCCGGAGTAGGCAACAAGCCAATAATATCAAGATAAATCCTTCTTAAATAAGTACGATCATCAACCAATAAAGGCCATTTAATATTGTTTTTAGCAAAATACCTGTTTGTCCATAAATCAACAGGGTTAGATAAGTTATTCGATGATGCAGGCAGGACAGGATTACGAGGTTCCAGTTTAGCTACTCTAAAAACATTTTGCTTAGTACCATCATCTGGCCATGGGGCTCCCTTTTCTATCCAAAAGCGAACTATTTGAATGTCTTTCTCAGAAAGCTTTTTCCCTTTAGAAGGCATTACATCCTTATGATCTGCAGGCAAAGAGATCCGTTTAAATATTTCACTTTCCAGTGGATTTCCAGGCACAATAACAGGCCCGTTTTCGCCACCCTTAAAAGCCACATGCTTACCGTCAAGTCTTAAATCTCCTTTTACCTTCTCAGCACCATGGCACTTGTAACAGTTATGCGCAAGTATAGCCCTTACTTCAGTATTTAACTCTACCTCTTGTTTTTTGGTAAGTTTAGCAGTATCATTTTTTAAAGCAGCAAAGCTAAAATTGCCACCGCCCTTTGCTTCATAATCCTTACTCCAGGGCAACGTACTGGTCAGGAAATCGCTGCCATGTGTTAAATTAGCCCCAAAGTGCCCGGCTACAGAAACACCTATAGCTGTTGAAAATAACAGTCCCCTGTAAATCTTTACCTGTTTAAACTTATCTTTTTTGCGAATCTGGTAAAGAAAGAAAAGGGTTACGAGACCGAGTGCCGCGGTTGCAAATCCAATCCATTGATGCAACGTTAAAACACCGCCGCTATAATCTCCATCCCGATACAGCAGCCATCCCAAAACAGCAGAAATTACAGCGCTAACTGACCCTGCTATCAGAAGGGCATCAATGCCTGAGCGGAGTTGTGAGTTAAAGTTTTTTAAGGTGAATAGCTCCAGTACAGCTGCAAACAAAAGTAAAGCCACCGGAAAATGCACTGCCAAAGGATGCAAATGGCCTAAAAAATCCCAAAGCCAGAATGCCATGTATTGCAACATAATCAGATATATATTTGGTTTCAAAAAAGAGTTGCGTTGTACATAGAATTGCATAGCGATGGGCAATTCTATGTACAATACAGTTCCTTATGTGTTCACTAAATATCTAATTATATTTTATTTCAAGCAACCCGTACTGTCCTGCTCTTCTAATTATTCCGAATTTTAACGGAGCGTCCGGATCTTCCGTTATCACTAAATACTTTTAGTGTAATAGTCCCTTTAGAACTGACAGGTGCCGAGTATACAGCACTATTAACTGTAGGTTCTGTTCCATCAGTAGTGTACCTGATTACAAAACCTGGCAATTGTACATTTGCAATAACTTTACCATCCGTTACCGCCACACCGGGAGTTGGAATGCGGTAATTATAACCGCCCGAATAATGATTTAACCTTGGCATTTCCCTTTTGCCAATAATATTCAAAAACTCAGACCAATCCTGGTTATACATTGCAGTGCTTTTTACCGTATCTGTTTCAGTAGCCCATTCGGGATTTTTTGCCCAGGCCCTTTCGGCCACACCAAACAACTTTGGCAAAAGCATGTATTCAAATCTTTCGGGAGTTTTAATAATTTCACTCCACAAAGGCGCCTGTATACCTACAATGTTTGATTTTCCAAATTCAGTTAAAGCGGTTTTTCCTGCCAACACTTTTTTATCGATAGGGTTACCACTTTCATCTTCCTTTAAATTTTTGAACAACTCATAAGGAACAAAATAGTAAGGTTTATCTACATCAACATAACCGCCCCAATATTGTCCGGTTTCATTAAAACTTTTGTTGATTGCCAGATCCAGATAAAGATTTGTAACACAAGTTAGTACAACTTTATAACCTGCATTAGCTAATTTATATGCCAGATCCTCATTACCAGTTAAGTTGTTCCAAACATCGGCATGAAAATTCTCTTTAGCAAAACGATCATCAAGCACCATCTTCTTTTCTCCATTTACCAGTGCTTTGCGCAGCCCTATTTCTTCCCAGCCCGACAAATACAATTGCTTTGCCTTAAGCATGTTATTTACCTTATTGAAATAGTAATGCCACATTTCATCAACGCCTTTAATTGAAGTATCCGTTTTTAGCAGATTTGCTACCGCAGGAGATTTCTCCCACACTCCGGCCGGAACTTCATCGCCACCAAAGTGTATTGTTACTAATGGGGCTTTGGCTTCTACATACATTACACGTATTTCATCAACCACTTTTTCAAGAAAGTTGTATGCCGATGGCAGAGCTACATTGATTACATTGTCATTCCACCCCTGAACAGATTCATATACCGATTTATCATTCAAATCTCTTAGCAAATAACGGGTAGCCTCCTCCTTTTTACCTGCTTTCATTAACCTCTTGTACCTTGCATCCATAGACTTAATAGCAGCTCTGGCATGCCCAGGGGTTTCAATTTCAGGTATAACCCTGATATGTCTCGCATCGGCATATTTGAGTATCTCTATAAAATCTGAGCGTGTATAAAATCCGCTTCCCGAATTTATACCTGTATCAGATCCCGATCCATAAGATGGTACTATGTTTTTTCCGTCATCCAAAGTATGGCCACGTTGCGAACCTACTGTTGTAAGTTCGGGTAAGCCTTGAATCTCTAATCGCCATCCTTCATCATCATTTAAATGAAAGTGAAGTACGTTCATTTTATAAAGAGCCATCACATCCAAAACTTTCAGCACCTCCTTCTTAGATTGGAAATTCCTCGCTACATCCATCATAAATCCCCTGAATCCAAACCGGGGAGCATCCTCAACTTCAATTGCAGGTAATGCTATGTCTTTTTGAGTAGCTCCCCAAGATGTGGAAGGGAGTAAAGTCTTTAAAGATTGTATACCATAAAATGCTCCCGCAGGTTCTGCCGCTGTTATAAGTATCCTTTCTGGTGTAACGCTTAATTTATAAGATTCGCTGCCACTTAAGTTCCCCTTTTTAATCACAATGGCGCTTTTGGTTGCTGATTGAACAAACGAAGGCCTTTTACCTAATAAGGCCGATAATTCATCTGCAAATAAATTGGCTTCCTTTTCAAACTCAGTTTCAGTTACTATCGATACATCGGGGGTTAATTTAAATGTCCCTTCTCCCTCTTTATAAGATGCAGGAGTTGGAAAAACTTTTGGCAGTTTAGCTAAAGGAATATCCCTTATCAGTTTGTTCTGACTAAATATATGCGCTGCCACTTCGGCTTCTACCTTTTCAGCCTGCCGAACCGGATGTACATCAGTGTGTTTGATGTTATATCCTTTTGAAGGGGCTTTGTCCCAAACAAGATAAAAGCCAGATGAGAGATCTGTAATATTCTTAATCTCGGTTGAAAGCACCTGAATCTTTCTTGATACACCAGATTTTAAAGCCGCAAAGCCTTTTAAGGGATACAAACGAAATAAATCGCCGTTTACGTGCTTTACTCGAACACTTAAGCTATCAGCTCCGGTAACCTCCATTGGTCTGGAGTTAAAATAAATACTCCATCCTCCGGCAGGCAATGCCTGCTTACTATTGTTGGTAATTGTTAATACAGATAAAGTCTTATCATCAGTGTTATTTAAAACCTCCCTGGTAATATGGAGATCGCTAACCTTAAATGTTGGTGCCGGTTGTGCATAGGCATTTAGTAAACCACTAAAAAGCAGTCCAATCAGAATACAGAATTTCTTCATTTTGTTTTACAATTAAACACGTATGTATATTTTTCTTTTATCAAGTATATAGCCCACCAGCCAGCAGGTAAGCATAAAGCAAATTGCAAAAAGCAATGAACCAATGGGGCCAGGTGCAATTACCTGAAAAAACTTAGTGCTAATCCATTCATTAAAGTTTAAACCAGGAATAACCACACCAATAATTGTTAACAACACTTCCGAAAGAATGTAAATGAACAACGGATTTTTTCCAAAAACAGTAAAGAAACTTGTCCACCTGGTATAGGATTTTACCTCTATAATATAGATCAGGGCACCAATAATTACCAGGTCCAAACCGCAGGTAACCAACACAAAAGTACTTGTCCATAGTTTTTTGTTTACAGGAAATACAGGATTAAGGCATATGGCTATTAATATTAACAGGCCACCCATAAGCAATAGTTTAGATATGGTTTCAAACCCCTTACCCTTTTCCTGTATAAATTTACCGGCAAAATAACCAATAATCACATTTACACACGATGGTATAGTACTCAATATCCCCTCAGGGTCAAAAGCTATACCCTCGCCATGATACATATGCTTATCTCCTATTACATATAAATCCAGATACTGTCCTGCGTTCCCCGTCATACTAAAGGGGTCCGTAGCATCACCAAATAGCAACAAGGCTACCCAATAGCCAATCAAAAACAACAGGCTTATAATGATTACACTTCTGGCACTCAGGTAATGAATTAGCAATGAGGCAATGCCATAACAAAGTGCTATTCGTTGTAAAACGCCCAAAATCCGAGTATTTGCTATTGGAGAAAAACTGATACCCCCACCTTCGTTATAACTAAAAAACGGGAACCAATACATTAAATAACCTAAAAGGAATATGAGCAGTGTACGCTTAAATATTTTTGCCAGTACTGCTGAATTTTCCATCTGGGCAAATTTTTTCATAGAGAAACTCATGGCATTTCCTACAGCAAATAAGAAAGAAGGAAATACAAGATCTGTTGGTGTAAAGCCATGCCATGCTGCATGGTTAAGCATGGCAAAAGACTCAGCTCCGCGACCTGGTGTGTTCACGATGATCATGAAGCAGACAGTCATACCCCGAAATACATCGAGTGATAAAAAACGTTGTGGTTGGTTCATTGTTTTAGGTTATGTTCAGATTAATTATATCCTGGGTTTTGTTTTAAAACCGGCGCACCGTTAGATTGGCTTAGATCTATCTGGCGTTGCGGTATTGGGTAATAGTCATTCTTGCCTTTAACAAACTTACCATTCCTCACGTCAGAAGTAATTTTTCCCTGATAGCTAAAATAGGCATTTAATTCCTGATCAGCTATACCCCAACGTACCAAATCAAAGAAACGGTGTCCTTCCATCGCCAGCTCTATTTTTCTCTCATAATAAATCGCTTTTAAGGCATACTCTTTACCCTGGCTTGTAAAGTTTCCTGCCGGGTACTCATTGATCTTGTAATGAGCAGCAGGTTCATCAGAAAATCCCGCTCCCGGATCTTCATCATCTTTGTATTTAAAAAGCCAGCTTTCATGATCAGCTGCCCTTGCCCTCACCCTGTTTACATATTCCTGAGCTTTACTTAGGCTTCCAATTTGCGCTTCACATTCAGCAGCCATTAAAAGAACATCCGAAAAACGGATAATTGAATAATTTACAGCCGTTCCTGGCGCCCAGGTACCCTGGTCTCCATCACTGTCGGCAGTAGCACTCCAGTAAACATTCTTTTTTGGCCCGTATGGACCACCATAACTCTGGTCTCTTGCCCATGGCTTACCCGGATAAATTCCCCAATCATGATAAGGTATACCACGCCGACCAGCTGTCCAATCCAAACGAGGATCTAGTGTTCCCTGATCTGGTGTAAAGGCTTGCCCAGCTTCTACTCCCATATCTGTTTTTACAGGAAAGCTATTAAAGTCTGTAAGGTACGGAAGTCCTGTAGCCGGGTTGGTTCTAAAATGGTTTACCAAATCAATTGAAGGCTGAAAGAACCCGCAGCAACTAAAGGGGCTCCCATCCCCGTACGGGAAATTCAGCATATCACCATTATTGGCGTTCGAAGGCCCGGTTGGATCTACATTTGCAGCCATTTGAATTACAAAAACTGCTTCCGGATTATTTTCCCTGCTTGGCAACCAGTTGTCTTCAAAACTCTTATTCAGATCATACTTCAAACCTGAACTTGTTTGACCTTGGGCAATAACAGCATCAAATACAGGTTTAGCCAGCTCATAACTATGCTGATACAAGTAAGCTTTGGCCAGATATGCCCCTGCCGCCCATTTATTTGCTCTTCCTATTTCTGATTGGGTTGGAAGCAAATTATCATAAGCATATTTCAGGTCTTCAGTAATTTTTGGCCATATATCCACATTATTAGGCTGATTAAAATTGGTTGTGGTTTCATCAATCCAGGGCACCATATTCCACATCTTTTTCAATTCAAAATAGTAATGTCCACGTAAAAAACGTGCCTGGGCGCTTATACTTTTACGTTCAGCCTCGCTCAAATCTGTAGCTTTTGCCATCAGCTTTAAAACATTATTTGTACGTGTTACACCTTCATACAGTGCTTTCCATTTGCCATCATAAAAGGCATTGGTTGCTCCTGAATAAAAATTGGCAATGGGATCAATAGCCGGTTGATCTGCACCATCACTTCCCTTAGAAGCATCTCCGCCCACTACCGAACCAAAAACCCAGTTCGTAGGCGACGCTTGCCAGGCATCACCACCACCCAGTGCAACATCTCCGCCCTGCATGCCATCTAAAGCGGCATAAGCACCAATTAACAACCCATTAACACCATTTTTATTAGCAACAAGCTCTTCTGATAATGAGCCAAGAGGGGGCTGTTTTAAAGCCTTTTTACAAGAATAAAATAGTTGTCCTGTAAACAATAGTACAGCTAATAATATATATGTTGATCTTTTCATTTCCTTAAACCATTAGGTAATTAAGACTGTAAATTTAAACCCAGCAAGAAAGTCCTCTGACTTGGATAAGATCCATCATCAACCCCGTAGGCTGTTTGCTGTCCTGTTTCGCTTGAGGTTCCAATTTCCGGGTCTACCCCTGAATATTTTGTTACGGTAAACAAATTGGCGGCAGAGATGTAAACCCTTAATCTGCTAACCCCCAGCTTTTGAAGTTTATTTACTGGAAGTGTATAACCAATTTGCAAATTTTTAAGTCTCAGATATGATCCTTTTTCTACGAAATAAGAATTAGGGACACTATTGGTGCTAAAAGACTGGGTGGTTTCCTGTATTGGTGCTTTGGCATTCTGATGCGACGGTGTCCATGAATCATATAGCGCCGTATGGCTTTTAGCCCCTCCAAAAGAAGGCACAAAATCTGTCCACCATTTTACCTGGTTCCAGATTGAATTGCCCTGAACACCATAAAAGAAAGCACTAAAATCAAAGTTTTTAAAGCTGGCCCCTACGTTAAGCCCATAGCTGAAATCAGGATTTGCATTACCTAAAAAGGTTCTGTCATCGGCAGTAATCAATCCATCACCATTTACATCGGCATATTTAAACCTGCCTGCTTTAACATCATCCTGATACACAGTGTTTGGATCGCCGGTAGCAGCCTGGGCTTTTGCATTTGCGGCATCAATTTCAGTGTCCGAATTCCAGAATCCCGCTACTTTATAGCCAAAAAATTCACTAACCGAATGGCCTACAGCATTACGAATAATTCTGCTGCCATCAAACCTTCTTGAATCTACATCGTAATAATCAACATCTCCGGATACTTTTTTAATCTCATTGCGGTAAGTAGTAATTGTAGCCGTAGCATTAAGTTTCAAATCGTTCCCTACATCTTTATGTCCTGTTAATGAAATATCGAAACCATCGTTTTTCATTTGGGCAATGTTAACAAAAGGCACTGTAGCTGCCCCCACCGTTGCAATCATTTCCGGATTATACAAAAGATCACGAACATTTTTCTGATAATAATCAGCAGAGATCTCTATGCCACCACCAAATAATGTGGCATCAAAACCAAAGTTTGAGTTTACATTTTTCTCCCATTTGGCATCCGGATTTCCGGTTTGATTTTGAAAGAATCCGGCAACCACTGCATTTCCACCTCCTATGGCATAATAAGACTGGCCAATTGAGCTTCCAAATGTTGTAAAGGAGTTGGCCCCAGAAACATTTACCTGGTTACCCATAATACCCCATCCTCCTCTTATTTTAAGATCTGTAATCCATTTTACATCAGACAAAAAACTCTCTTTCGAAATTCTCCAGGCAGCACTTACTGCAGGAAAAACTCCATAAGTATTTTTTAGAAATTTAGATGACCCATCTCTACGAATGGTAGCTCCAATAAGATATTTATCATTAAAAGCATAATCAACACGGCCTATTAGCGAAAATAAAGCATCGGCAGTTCTTTCGCTAACAGTTTCCATTGGTCCGCTACCATTTGAAAGGTTTGTGTAATCAGGATCAAATGAAAAATATCCTTTGTTACTACCACTCATAGTGCTGTACCGATTCTTATTATATTCAGTACCTACCAATACCTTTAAGCTATGCAGATTAAAAGTTTTGTTAAATGATAAGGTATTTGTCCAGGTATACTCTAGCCCTGTATTTGAAGATTCTGCATAGCTATTACTGGTTGTATTCTCTGCATTTTCATATTGAGGAAAAACAAACGATCTCGATGCTCCAGAAAAAGAATCGGCTCCAAATGCACTTCTGAGTGTTAAAAAAGGCAAGATATCCGCTTCTGCAAAGATGTTCCCAAATAACCTGTTATCTGTTGCCTTATTATCTTTGGTACGGTACAGCATCGCTACCGGATTATAGGCATCGCCTAGTTTACCGCCATAACCACCGGCAAAATTTCCCATAATATCATACACAGGAATTATAGGCTGCTCTCTAAAAGCATGTCCTATAGCATTATCGCCACTAAGCCCGTCTATTTTAGGGTTATTGGTAATGGTATAAGCTAAATTCTCTCCAACTCTAACATATTTACCAATGTTGTATTGAGTATTGGAACGCACGGTATACCTTTTCAGATAAGTTCTGTCCAATGTTCCCTTCTGATTAAAATAATTTGCCGAGAAAAGATAACTTCCCTGATCTGAACCCCCGCTTACAGAGATATTCTGACTCGTTATTGGTGCAGGGTTAAATATTTCATCGTACCAATTTGTTCCTGCTTTATTTGCCTTGTTAATTCTGTAAAAATTATTGTACTCTTCATCAGAAGTAAATAATGGTTTTACGTTGTACAATGATGGATTTACCGATGGATCTCCCTCTTTAGCTCCTAACGGATAAATATAATCAGGTAATACATAAGTTGGCCCATTTCCATACAGCGGATCATCGAACTCCGTTTCTCCGGTATTTGCTTCTGCAAGTCTTTTTAGGTTTGCCATCTCCTGGGGCGACAAAATATTCCAAACATTACCTGTTTTAGGCCGTTGAGTACCGTAATAAGCGTCATACTGTACTTTTACTTTATCCTTACCTTTTTTGGTACTGATTACGATAACTCCATTTGCAGCACGTGATCCATATATTGAAGCCGATCCTGCATCTTTTAATACCTGCATCGATTCAATATCATTCGGATTAATATCAGCTACATTAAGCGTTGGAACCCCATCAACTACATAAAGCGGATTGTTATTACCAAAGGTATTTACCCCCCTTATGCGTACCTGAGGCTCTTCTCCGGGCTGCCCCGATCCTAAAATGGTAACCCCGGATGCCTGTCCCTGCAATAAATTGTTTATAGATGGGCTGGGCTGCTTAATCATATCGGCAACATTTACAACAGAAACAGCGCCTGTAAGGTCCTTTTTCTTTTGTGTTGAATAACCCAGAACAACAACCTCACCTAATGAAGTTTCTTCTTCAACAAGTTGAACATTTAAAGTGCTCTGGCCATTTACCGGAACTTCCTTTAAGGTAAAACCGATGTAAGAAAAAACTAAAACAGAATTAGCATCAGGTACATTAATGGCAAAATTTCCATTTATATCTGTAATAGTTGCTGCTGTAGTACCTTTTACCTTTACACTTACACCCGGCAATACCTCTCCCTTTGTTGAAGTTACCTTTCCTTTAACCGGAAGCGGAGGCTTATTGGTATTTGGTTCATTAATTCCCTTCGAGACATCTTTATCGTACAGAATAATTCTGCTGTCTATTACCTTATAAAATATACTTAGTGGATTTAACGTCTCATTCAGGATATCTCCAAGCCGTTTTTTGGTATAATTTGCTGATGTTTTACGATCAGCCTTAATCACCGAAGGACTATAAATAAATTTAACTTTTGTCTGGCCCTGAATTTCATTTAATATCTCGCTCACCTTAGCATCATTAATGCTGATGGAGATTTCCTTATTCAATATTCCCTGGGCACCGGCATTTTTTGCTGCTGCACCACATGTAAATAAAACTACAAGAAATATTTGGGCTATAGATATCCTCATTGCTGTTTTTATTAAAGCAACAAATCGCTTTTTTTTCATAACTTTAGGAGTTTTGTTCGTTAATGTGAAACTTTTCGTACAGAATTCTTAACTGGCAATGTCCCGCAACATTGTCAGTTTTTTTTGATCATTTGGTTAGTAAAATTCTTTTTTCTTCATAAGCTGGTTTGGTTAGGTTTTAGTTCTGGTTGATTAATAGATTTTACTTTTTCTCTTTGATTATTATTTTAGTTTCTTTTACCTGATAGGTTGCCTGAATAGATTCGCACAGAAAATCTAGCTGACTGAATAAATTTTGTTCAGACAGATCGCCGGTAAACGTATAGTTGTACAATTCTTTATCTTCAACAACAAATTCAATCCCATACGATTTTTGAAGCTGATTTAATACATCGGCAACACGGCTGTCATTAAAGGAATAACTCTCTTTTACAGGTTGTTTATTATTTTTTGCTATTGGCATCGGTTTATCAACCAGAGTGGTTGCAAACGTATTTTCTGAAGCACTGTAAACGGTTTTTTGATTTGGCGTAAGCACAACCCCTTTTTCAGATTTCAGGAGCTTATCAAGCTTAAAGGAAAGCCCCCCTGAATTTGGAGAAACAATAACTTTTCCTGTTTTAACCGTTACCTCGGTTTCGTTTGCCGCACTATTTGTTTTAACAATAAAGCTTGTTCCAACAACTCTTGTAATTACATTGCTGTTATATACGAGGAATGGCCTGGATGGATTTTTACTGATCTCAAAAAAACCGTCTCCCTCAAGTGTTACTTCACGAACAGTTTTAGAAAAATGTTTTGGATATTTCAATAAGGACTTTGGCTGCAGGGTTACAGTACTTCCGTCTTCCAAACTAACCACCATTGGCCTGGCCGTATTATTTGCAACAGAATTAATATGATCTGCAATTGCTGCAACCATGAATTCAGGTTTTTTACTATCTGTTTTAAAGAATATATAAGCCGTAATAATTACAAAGCCTGCAATTACAGCCGCCGCTGCAGTTATTAAAGTTTTTGATATTTTGTAATGAGGTTTAAGCTTGCGAACAAGAGTTTCATCTTCGGCCGCTATGGCATTTTCATGTATTCTGTCCCACAATTTCTGCTCCAATGCACTTACTTGCGTTGCATCGGCATCTTCCATGTCCTGCTTATCAAGCATTCCATACCATTTTTCAATAATTTCCTTTTCTTCATCTGTACACCTATTCTGCAGGTATCTTTCTAACAATAGATGAAATGCTTCTCTGCTCATTTTTATAGCTTTTAAACTATATGTAAGCTAAGTAGCCCTTATCCCTAAAATAATTTTCAAAAAAATGATCCCTATAGAAAAATAATAAAAGTAACCAGCAGAAACAGGTACTCTTTAAGATGAAATCGAATTGATTTAAGCGATTGGGTAATATGATATTCAACCGCTTTTTCGGATATATGCAGCTGCTCAGCTATATCCTTAACCGACCTGTGCTCAATGCGGCTCAATCTGAATACCTCGGCAGTTTTTTTTGGAAGCAGCGCAATCCCTCTGGCAAGCGCTTCAGAAAGCTCATTAAGCATCAATAGATAATCAGTATTGTTTACAACCCCATAGTTCGCCGAAGCCTTTATGTAATTGTGATAATTTTCCTGAACCAATAATGATTTGTAGTGATTGATGATGGAATATTTCAGGCTTCCGAAAAGATAAGCGCTTAATGAGTTTATTGTAACCGTTTCCCTTCGCCTCCACAGCTCTACAAAGAGATTTTGAGTTAATTCTTCCGCAAGTTCCTTATGATGTACTTTCTTATAAGCGACCTGATATACCTTTTGCCAGTATCGCAAATACATTTCCTTAAAGGCATGCTGGCAACTTCCTCTGAAAAGAACAATTAATTCGTCGTCAGATAATTGCCTGCAATTCATGAATTTAATGTCTGCTTAAAACAAATTTAACAATATAATTCAAACAGTAACACGAAATTTTGCACTTAATATATTGCTATGCGGTGCGACCTAAGCATATATGGACTCACCTCTGACTTACCTGCCTGTTGAAAGCTAATTACCTTTGAGGGCTTTAAAGGCATATGGCAATCAATGCAATTGGTTTTTACCATAGCACTTTCCAATGTTTTCTGTGTATGCTCTATGGTAGAGTGGCAACTTATACATTTTTTTGAATACAATGTTAAACTTCCTTTGTTCTGATCATGAGGACTATGACAAGTTGAACATTCAAGTGAATTACTTTTGGTGAAGCATTTGCTTCCTTCGAGCATCTGATTCTGTTGCCCATGAACATCTGGCTGGGACTCTTGTGAAGATGAAATATGAGCATAGTATTCCTTAATATCCTCTCCTGGTTTAAATGAAAATGTAGATTTCAGTAATTCCGCATCATTGCCTGAATGACAAACACCGCATGCATCAACTCTCTGTTTCCTGGTAAGTGTTTTGTAGAGAGCAATAAATTTAGCCTCCTTCTTATCTGGATTTTTTAAATGGAATTCAACATGTTTGCCTGCTGGCCCATGACACCGTTCGCAATCAATTCCATAAACCAAAGAAGATTTCAACATTTCGTGAGAAACAATTAAACTTCCATTGTTTTCCTTTTTAGATTCAATAAAAGAGCTATGGCACTCTAAGCATCTTGAGTCTATTATCCTTCCAAAATCCGGGCTGCTTGTTCGCATACCAGGACTGTTGGCCCAACCATTTATTTGCTTAAAAAAAGACAGTGGGAGCTGGCTTAATATATTTCCTTTCCATGAGGCATAGGTATAAGCATTTTTACCCGAACCAATAGCAATATCAAATCTTCTTGCAAGTTTTTCATGGCCATTAAAATACACAACCTGGAAGGTGCCACTATCTCTTTTTTCTATCGCAACTTTTAAATTTTTATCATATTCATAAACATAATCAGTGCCCAAATTAACCTGATTGTTATTCTCAATTGGAGATGAAGCAGCATAATGAGCATTGTTTAGATATGAATTGGAAATATCTTTATGGCACTGTACACATGTTTTTGCTCCTGCGATGCTTGTTTCGGTAGCTTTCATTTTAGGCGCATCCATACATTGAGAAAACAGAATTACTAAAACAGCAATAATACTGAACACAAGGAATAAACGCCCTTTACGCTTCATAATTTAATCTGAGATTATATTTATCTAATAAATTGAAGGTAATTAAAATTAAAATAACCTGTATCTGCCAAAACCTTTATCCTTTGTTCTCCTGCCTTTAATGTAATATTCTTTATTTCTATTGTTTTAAAAGTTTTCATATTCCCTGTATTTGGTACCTTAACCTCTTTAGCAATTAAAACACCGTTAGAAGTTAAAGAAATTCTTCCTCTGGAATTATCTGAAGCAATATTTAGTTTAATAGTATATAGTCCTTTTTTCTCTATATTAACCGTATACTGAAGCCATTCGCCTGATTCGATATTGTTAACATAATAAGACTCATACTTACTATCGTCTTTTGCAATATCTACTCCGTCATTTCTATAAGTTCTCCCTCTGTTTCCTGCAGTATATTTGCCTGTTGAGACATGGTAATCTGCCGTATCCTTGTCAAAGTATGCTATTCCATTTCTACCCAAATCATAGTCAACTGCATGTATCATGGAATTACTTCCAATAAAATGCTTTTTAAAAGGTCTGGTTTCGGCAGAAAAAGGTTGGCGCATCATCGCATCAATCACATCATAATGAATAATTGTATTTTCGAGTTTTGCATATGTAGCAAGCTCCATTAATCCACTATACACATTACTTTCTTTAGGTTTATTTCCATTCCCATTTATATAACTTACAACATCATTGTAGTTCAGGTTAGATTTTATTTCCATTGGATTATTCGCTCCAACCTTCTTTAACGGCCACCATGCCCAACCAATATTATTGGTTTCAAACAAACGAATAGCCTCTGTAAACCAGACGTTAGAATTCTCTCCTGTCTCGCCCAACCAAACAGGAATATTATACTGATCTCTTGTTTTAATCATATTTTCAGCCGATGGCTGGTCATTATAACTCCAGTATTTATGAAAGCTTAAAACCATATTCTTATCCCATTGTGGAAGAATGCCATTATAATTATTGCCCCAACCATTACCCTCGATGATGATAATGTGTTTGTTATCTACCTCTCTTATTGCATTTGTAATATCAATCATCAATTTCCTTAATGGAGCATTCTTTTTTTCATTTATTCCATTCTTATCATTAGTAAGGTCTTCAAATCCCCAGTTTGGCTCATTTATAATATCGTATCCACCAATCCAAGGTTCATTGGCGTATCTTTCAGCCAATTTCCGCCATAATGCTATTGTTTTTCCCTGATTATCCTGGCTATCCCATAATGAAGGTTTGGCAGGGTCACGATCCGATATATTTAGATCATTACCCTGACCTCCAGGGGCAGCATGAAGATCCAGAATTAAATACATCTGATTAGCCTTGCACCAGGCAAGCAGAGAATCAGTCATAGCGAATCCTTTTTCAAGCCAGGTGTTTTGCCCCTTAACAGATTCTTTTTCTATAGGCAAAGTGTATAGATTATAATGCATAGGTAACCTGATTGAGTTAAATCCCCATGCCTTCATTGAATCAACATCAATCTTTCTGGTATGATTAGCAAGCCACATATCATAAAACTCCTGGGTTTGTTTCTCGCCCATAAGTTCCTCAATTCTTTCACGAATACGATATTGTTGCCCCTCATTGTTTATTTTTAACATATAACCTTCCTGGAGCATCCAACCACCCAGGCCAATACCTCTCAACAATACATTTTCACCCCTTTCATTTACAATCTTCTTTCCATCTGCCCTTAAAAAACCTTGTGCAAAACCAGAACTGGAATACAAAACGGATACAGCTATTATAGAAAATAGCCTTATTAGTATTAATTTTTGAAACATAAAGTAAAAGTTAAATGTGTGTTAAAGTTGTTTTGAGGATGGTTTACCAAATATAGGTAGCAACATCACCACTCCCAATTGTATCGCTTACTAATTTTCCCATGAAGCTAATATTAAAAGTTTGTGCTTTCTCTCTACTGTTGGCTACAATAAGTACTTTCTTACCATCGGGTGTTTTAAATGCAACATTGGGAAGGTCTTGCGGCTCATTAGAAGCAATCCGTTGAGAACCTGGGCGAACAAACTTAGAGGCATGTGCCACAGAGTAATAAGCCAGATTTCTTGTTACTTTGTCTTTATCAATAGTAACCGCACCTTGGCACATCGGGCATCCTCCTCTATCTGTAAAAGGTTTATTTTCAGGGTCCGCAGCTAAATTCCATTCCAGAACATTTCTGCTCCAGTTTCTTGTAGCGCCTATAATGAGTCTTTTAACAGGCGATAAAATATTGATCCTGCTTTCATTTGGATCTTCAATAACCATTTGCTCAGTAAAATAAACACTCTTGTCTGGATGGGCATTATGTACATCTGTCAACGCTTCAATTTTTCCGCCATAAAGATGAAAAGCCGAGCCATCTATATATTTCCTCGCATCTGGATCATTTAAAATCGTAATTGGATAATCCGGACGATCTGCATTATGATCATAAATTATAATCTTCGTATTTATGCCAGCCTTTTGGAAAGTAGGCCCCAGGTTGTTCTTAATAAAGATTGCCTGATCAGGAGCTGTCATAAGCAGGCTTGGATTATTACCAGGATGGAGCGGCTCATTCTGAATGGTAACCGCATCTATATGAATTCCTTCCTTCCCCATATCCTGAATATATCTTACAAAGTATTTTGCATAAGCTGCATAAAATTCCGGTCTTAACATTCCTCCCCTTGCATCGTAAGATGTTTTCATCCAAAGAGGAGGAGACCATGGCGACCCCATTATTTTAATATTTGGATTAATAGCCAATATTTCTTTCATTACCGGAATTACGTCTATCCTATCAGGACCTAATTCAAATCTTGTCTGTTCCAGATCTGTTTCTCCTTCGGCTAAATCATTATATGAAAACACTTTTTCATTCAGATCTGAGGCGCCAATAGTTAATCTTATATAGCTAACTCCAATGTTATTACCATCAGTAGCAAATAATTCCTTTAACAAAGCAGTTCTTGCTTTTGGGCTCATTTTAATAATGTGCTGGGCACTTCCACCTGTTAGTGCGTATCCAAACCCATCAATTGATTGGAAAGACTCTTTTTCATTAACTATAATGGTTGGATTATTATTCTTTGCTCCAACAAATTTTAATGACCTTTTTTGCTTTGTAAATAAAACCGTTTTATCTGCTTTTGTAAGCCATATATTTACGTCACTTTGAGCGCTTGTAGTAAATGAAATTAATACAATAACTAGCCACAGAATTGCACTGAGCCTTTTTGATCTCATAATTATTAAATGATATATTAAGAAATAAGAGGTGGATGAAATCATCCACCTCAAGAAGTATTATTTGGTACCTCCCCACTCTTTACTCTGAATTATTTTTGTATTATTTAGTTCAGCATTAGGAATAGGAAGTGTTTCATTTTTTCCTGGAGTAAAACCCTTAAAAGCTAATTTGGCAGGCGCAAGTCCCCAACGTACCAAATCAAACCAACGTTGCCCTTCGGCTGCAAGCTCTATTCGTCTTTCTTTCATTATATTATCCATCGTAACGTCAACAGGTTTCAATCCAACCCTGGCCCTTACAGCATTTAAAGTAGCATAAGCCCTGCTTCCTGCTCCAACAGCACCCCCGCTTTTCAATACAGCCTCAGCTTCCATTAAGTAAGTATCTGCCAACCGTATTTCATAAAGATTATAAGGGAAGTTAAGTTCAAGCTGTCCACTATTGGCTTTTGTTGATACTCTACCTGCATACTTTTCAACAAAGTAACCTGTATTATCGTTAGCGTGTTTATAAGTTACAATGCCTGCCTTTTCAAGACTATCTAAATTGGCAACTGTTGCCTTATTACGGGGATCAAAATGAATAAGATCGAAAAATTCTTTGGTAAACGGCATAACGCTCCAGCCAGAAACGTAATCCGGAGCTTTATCGGGAATTAAAATATTGTAATTTCTTGGCCCAGACATAATGCCAGCAACATTACCTTCTCCACTCCCAACATTCCCCCAGCCCATATTTGAAGTACTGTTATAAGAAATCTCGAGAATAGACTCAGTATTGAATTTATTAGCAAGTTTATACAGATCCTCAAACTTACTCATTAGGGTATATCCATATTTACTGGGGGTTGTACCCGGCGAAGGACCATTTACATCTGCAAACTCTGTAGCTGCCTCAGCAAATTTTTCCTGCCAAAGGTATACCTTGCCAAGCAGCGCATGAGCCGCTCCCTGAGTTAGTCTTCCACCTTCAGTAGTTCTGGGCACTGTTACCGGAAGATTAGGTATAGCTTCCTTTAAATCTTGTTCAATTTGTTTGTACACATCAGCAGGAGGGACTTGCAAAACATTATACCAATCATTAGCTTCAACAGGCTTCAAAATAAGAGGTATATTCTTAAAAATTCGAACTAAATCAAAATAAAAAACAGCTCTTAAAGCTTTTGCTTCAGCAATATATCGGTTTTTAGTGCTAGCATCCATTTGTATCTCTGCTACTTTTTGCAAAAATACATTTGCTCTGTATGCTCCCGTAAATCCCTTGCTCCAAAGGTAACTTGGAGCACCTGATAATGAACTCACCGTATAATTATTCATCGCCTGAAGATCACCAAGATCAGAAGGAGAATCTCCACCGGCATAATGATCATCAGATCCTGAAGAAAAAATATTTAGCTTGGTTAAATAACCTCCTGACTGATTCCCGAACTGATCATAAACAGAAATCAAACTGCTAAAGGCCTGTTCTGGGGTTTTATAATAATTAGATTCAAGTATTCTTTCTCTCGGATTTACATCCAGATCCTTTTTACATGCTCCCATGAACTGTGTTCCAATAAAAAGAGCGGCAATATATGTTAATCTATTTTTCATTTTGATGCTTATTAAAATCCAACATTTAATCCAACCATAAACGAACGCGCTTGTGGATAAATACCCTTATCAACTCCAAATACAGTTCCTCCTATTTCAGGATCATAGCCGGTATATTTAGTTATAGTAAAGAGATTTTCGCTCATCAAATAAACACGTACTCTTTGTGCGCCTATCTTTTGAATTACATTTTTAGGAATGTTGTACCCAAGTTGTAATGTTTTTAACCTGAAATAATCTCCTTTTTCAAGATATCTTCTGGTGAAATTGGTGTTATTCTTATTATCATCCTTTTCAACAACTCTTGGTATCGTTGTTGAAGGATTAGTTGGTGTCCAGCGATTTAAAATTTCAGTTTGCCAGTTTGCAAATGTGACATCCAAACGGCGTAAGCCCTGGAATATCATATTGCCGCCAGCTCCGCTACCAAATGCTACAAAATCAAAATTCTTGTAAGCCATGTTTACCGTTAAGCCATAAGTATATTTTGGAATTGGACTTCCCAGGTAAGTTCTGTCAGCCGCCTCAATTTGATTATCACCATTTAAATTAGCGAATTTAACATCCCCAGGTTTTGCGTTGGGCTGCAACTTAGTTCCACCTGGTCCAACATAACTATCAATTTCTGCTTGAGTTTGAAAAATACCAAGTGTTTCATAGCCGTAAAATTCATTAAAAGAGTGGCCTATCCCTGTTCGGGTAATATTTCCCATTCCCTGGAAACTTTGTGCCTCATCTTCAATAAACAGTTTACCAGTAGCAAGTTTAGTAACCTTGTTTTTTAAGAAGGAAACATTTCCGTTTACTCCCAGGTTAAACTCTCCAAATGTTTTACGGTATCCCAGTTCAAGTTCCAATCCTTTATTCTCCATATCACCAATATTCTGGGCCGGAGCTCCAGCTACCCCCAGATAATTTGGAAGTGTAGGATATTGAAGTACTCCAACTGTTTTCTTCTTATAAATATCAAAAGCAATAGTAAAATTGGTAAATACAGTTGCATCAAACCCCAATGTAGTCTGTCGTGTTTCTTCCCACTTCAAATCCGGATTAGAAGGTGCTGCCGGACTCCATCCTATAGAACTTACATCTGTTGTTCCGAAAGTATAATTACGCCCGCTGGAAACCAATGCATTATATGCAAAATTTGAAATTTGATCATTACCGGTCACACCATAACCACCACGGATTTTAAAGAAATTAATAACACTATTTTCCTTCCAGAAATCCTCTTTAGTAGGTACCCATCCTAATGAAAATGAAGGGAAGTATCCAAACTTGTTATTGTTACCAAAACGTGATGAGCCATCGCGTCTGATAATACCTGTAAAAAGGTATTTTTCGTCGTAATTATAAGATACACGAGAAAACAACGAATTAACTTTATGAACGGTTCCATCATTTCCATCCGCACTACGATCAGCAGTAACTGGCTTGTAATTTAGGTTTGCTTGTTCAAAGTTAGTTGCAATAATATTATTGAATGTTACATTTAACGTTTTAACATTTTCATCCAGATATATCCCTTGTCCAACTATAATATTCGCATTATGCTTTCCAAATGTTTTTGAATAACTCAGCGTATTTTCAAAATTGTAATTCAGCACATTATTCCAATTACGTACAAATGAATTTTTAGTTCTGATATTAGATGAATTTAAATAGGCTACCGGGTTAAATGCATCATCACCATAAAATGCGATCTTAGTTCCTAATGTCGATCTAAATACCAAGTCTTTAACCGGTTGAACTTCTGCAAAGGCATTTCCAATTATGTTGTGATCCCATCCATAATTCCCAAGTCTGGTTTGAATGTAAGCCAATGGATTAATTAGCTCCTGACCTACCCAAGGTGATAATCCGAATGGATTACCATTTTTATCTTTTAAAACATTTGCTATTGTGTAAGGTGGTTTTCCAATAAGATCAGCATTAGTTTCTACAGCGGGGGTAGTTGGGTCTAAACCTATTGCAGAGCTTAAAGGTCCTCCAAATTCATTATTTGTATTTCCTAAGCTACTGTTTATAGAATGACTATATCCCAGGTTCTCTCCCACTGTTATCCATTTTGCTAATTTATGGGTTGAGTTTAAACGAATATTAGCTCTGTTCCACTTAGAGATAGGACTTGCCACTATACCCTCTTGCTTAATGTAGCCAAAAGATGAATAAAAGGTAGATTTATCTCCTCCACCGGCTATACTAAATTCATGAGTTTGTCTTCTTGCATCATTGTTGAATATAACATCTTGCCAATCGGTTCCCTTTCCCAATGCTTCAGGATTTGCGAATGGTAAAGTTGCATTAGGGTTTGTGTTTCTTGCTGCTTCATTTCTAAGTGTAGCATATTCAGATGCATTCAACAAGTCTAATTTTTTGGCTGCTGCTGAGGTACCATAAAATCCATTGTAATTAATTTGAAGAACTCCTGATTTACCCCGCTTCGTAGTTACAATAATAACCCCATTTGCAGCACGGGCTCCATAAATAGCTTGTGATGCTGCATCCTTTAAAACCTCAATTGATTCAATATCAGATTGATTTAGATAGCCTATTCCCCCATTGTCTACAATCACTCCATCAACTACCCATAAAGGATTATTGTTTCCATCTTTCGCAAAAGTAGTATAACCCCTAACCCGTACTGTAGCTGCACTTCCTGGTTGCCCATTGTTTGTTGCTATAGTTACTCCAGAAGTTCTCCCCTGCAAGGCTTGTTCAACCCTATTTATGGGCATACTTTCTAAATCTTTAGCCTTTACACTCGAAATTGATCCTGTTACATTACTCTTTTTCTGTGTTCCATAGCCTACTACTACCACTTCTCCCAATGCAGTAACATCTGTTTCCATGGTGATATTTAAAGGCGAATTATTAGCTACAGTTATTGTCTGTGGAATCATCCCCAGTTGGCTTATAACTATTTTTGAACCCACAGATGGAACTGCGATCCTAAAATTACCACCTGCGTCTGTGAGCGTTGCTTTTGATGTGCCTTGTAATGTTACGGTAACTCCTGGTAATGGCTTTCCATCACTCTTGTCTGTTACCTTACCCGTTGCTATTACTTCCTGTGCCAATGCGGCGAATGGAGAAATGAGAAGACAGCAAACGAAGAAAATAAGTGTAAGACTTCTTTTCATACAATAAGATTTAGTTTAGTTTATAATTGGTTAATTTGGCTTCTACCTGGCGGTTTCAGCTAAGTCAAATCTATACCTGGAAATGGTTATTGTAACATTTCCATACCACTACACTACCCCTACAAAAAGAAATTCAAAGGCATTATTGCAATGCAACCACTACTACATCGCCACTACAAAACAAACATAAACAACTGATAAACAGAATGATTATCAATACACCTATTCAACAGATCTCGATATTTGTATAAGAAAATCATACAGATTAGTTTCTGACTGAATATGCAGCTTTTTTCTAAGGCGATACCTTCCTACCTCTACCGCTTTTATTGTAATATTCATGAGCTGAGCTATTTCCTTTGTAGAAAGATTCATCTTTAGGAAAGCACATAACTTAAGTTCATTAGGTGTGAGTTCGGGAAACTGATCTTTTAATTTATTGAAGAAATTTGTATTGACAGTATTAAAATGAATCGAAAAATTGTCCCAATCCTCATCACTCTTTTCCACATCTCTTATCAGACGGATCAAATGTCGGAAACTTGGTGAACTGTCATTTATATCATTATTTTTAATCACCGCTGAAATCACTTCTTTTATTTTAGCCAATACCTTACCCCTTTGCACTAAATGCATGGTCATATTAGATAATTCTCTGTTTTTGTAATTCACGTCAGCTTCAAGTTTTTCGTATTCCAATCGTACAATTTCCTTTTCACTTCGATCCATTTCGAGCTGATGAAGATAGCTTAACCTGGTTTGAGCTTTAATATGTTTCTTTTTTTGCCATTTAAAGAACATATAGATGCTTATTCCCAGAAGCAATACATATAACATATACATCCATATTGTTTGATACCAGGCCGGTAAAACCTCAAAGGTGTAGCCCACAACTTCGGATTCATTGCCAAAACTATTTCTGGCTCTGATATTAAATGTATATTTTCCTGCAGGGAGATTAGTATAATCTTTTTCACTCTTTTGCGTCCAGGACGACCACCCTTTATCAAAACCGACAAGCTGATAACTGAATTCAATATTTGCCTGGTGTTCAAATAAAGTAGATGAATATTCGAAATGAAGAGAATTATATACGTTATCCAGTTTTAAAACTGAGGATGGATCCTGAGCTTTCACTATATTCTCTTTATTAAGAAAATACCCGCCAAAAATTGTACTATCTTTCTTACCAAAAAGTTTTACTGAACCTAATAAAACATTAGGTTTTGGAATATTTTCCAAGTATTTAGCATAATTTAAATGAAAAGCACCTTTGTTTGCCCCTATAAATACATTCTCATCATTCAAATAATAAATAGACTCAAACCCGCCCACAATTTTACCATCTAGTTGTGGGAAGTAATGTATAGAAAAGGTTTTTGTACCTGAAGGACGACTAAAATCTAATATTCCAACCTTTTTATCTGAAACAAACCATAAATTACCCTTAGTATCTTCCTTCAGATATTGGATGCGTATTTGCCTTAATGCTTCACTAAGTAATGGAAAAGGTTTGAATTTATCTTTTGCTGCATCATACTCATATACTCCATTTTTAGTTGCAACTACAACACGATTCTTTATTTTAAAAATATAATTATATAAATGTGAAGGCAACCCCTGTTTATCTGTATAAACAGTATATTTCTTTATCTTCTTAAAATCTTCAGATAGTTCAATTTTGTATACTCCATGATAGGGGTGTGAAGCCCATAAATTATTATTGGCATCAAAGGCAATAAACCTTAAGGATTCTGTCCGTCCTTCAATTTTACCATCATTAGTGAAACTCCCGTTTTTATAACTAATTTTTTGAAGTCCCAAGTAAGTACCAGCAATGATATCGGCCGAAGGATAAACCTCTGAAGTTGGCTCAAACAACCATGTTCCCGGTCTATTATATATTTGATGGGCAACATCTTTGTCGATTTCAAAAAAACCATCCTCATGCCCCATTAAAAGTTTATTATTGATCTCATCAAGATTCCAAACCTGCCCTTTAGAGTTTCTAACTTCTTTAAATACGCCTGTAGAAAGACTTAAATCAGTGATACCTGTTTCAATTTCGGTTACATAAAGCCCATTAGATGTTCCAATATATAATTGCCCATTGAAATTCCGTATTGCATAACTCGTTATTTGCTTATTTTTATCAGGAAATATGCTTTTTATAGCACTGTTAATCGCTACATAATCAATTCCGTCATTAAGCGCCAGCCAAAGATTTTTACTGCTATCCGTTATAAATCCCCTTACATTATTATTCTGCAAACCATCCTTGTAGGTGTATTTTTGTAAAATCTTCCCCTGTCTGTTAATAATAAGAACTCCTGCCGAAGTAGTTCCGATAACATATTTATCCCTGTCTATTTTGTCTGCACTATAAATTCTGTCATTATAAAATATCTGATCAAGTTTTGTCGGTTTCGGTGTAACCTTACCATTATGCATTAAAAACAAGCCGTTCTTTAAGGTGGCTACAAGCATTGTATCCTTATTGTATTCCATAATAGACGTCACAGCCGATTTTAACAATATCGGGTCAGAGCAATATGGTTTCCAGATCTCTCCATCGTAAACCATCAATCCATGTCCTTTAGAATGGGCAAAAAACTGATGATTACTTTTGCCTGCAAACTGCCACTCTATATCAGGCTTATAAGTTTTTACAACACCATCCTTGTAATAAAGGATAACACTTGTAGTTCTGAAAATTACAGCATCGTCAATAATAGCTACATTCCATATGTCAGCAAAGCTTCGGTACTTTTCAGGGATAAGAGGGATAATGGAATGATATTTCAATATCCCATCTTTTTCAGGATAGAAATATCCAGCCTCATCTTGTCCCCCTATAAAAATCCTATCATGCGAATCTATTTCAACAGATCTGACAGATGTAAAATTGGGTAATTTAATAAGGTTCCAAAATCTACCGTCAAAGGTTAGTAGGCCCTCATTATTACCAAAATATAGAATGCCATTTTTATCCTGAGCAACATCCCAATTTTGCATTCCAGCCTTATACTGATCGTTATTATAGTTAAGTATTTGAGGAGTACCGATTTGGCCCAGGCCTTTAAAAGAGATAAAACAAAATAGAGTTAGGATGATTAATAAAGTTTTTCTCATAAGTTAGAACGAACAAAAAATCCGTATTTGGTTAGTTTCCCAAAGTACGGATTTTTGATCAGATCTTACATGAAGCTTCCGTCACCTCGCCGCATAATGCCTCTACCGCCACGCCCCTGGGCTCCAGACCATTTTTGTAGTCTCATACTCAGTTTAAGCATAAAATAGCGGCTTACAGGATTTACTCTTGTGTTTATATAACCGCCATCATCAGGCTGTTGTGTCCTCAGAAAATTATTCTGATTTAAAATATCAAATGCCTGAAACGTAATCTGGCCCCTACGGTTAAATAACTGCCTTTCCAAACTTGCATTTATCACTAGAGGACTATTATTTGTATTCCCAACTATACCATTTATAAACTGTTTGCTACCATTGTAACCAAACATCCATACATCCCATAAATATACTCTTCCATCTAAATTAAGGGAAAGGGTATTGATTTCATTATTACCGGAACGAAGCGTTGAATTAGATTTTTCGTTTTTGTATCCGATGTTCGGATTAATTTCGAACCATTCGGTAGGATTAATTTTTGGGCCAAAGCGCTGATCTAAAGTAGTAATATTAGTGGTATTCAATATACCGTCCCTCATGCTCAAGCTGTGATTATAACTCACTGTACCATTAAGTTGCAAATTATATTTTCTATTATTAAGTTGTTTACTAATATTGTAATTACCGGTCAATCTGTACACTCCACTAACATTCAAAAAGTGTGTTTCATTAATTTTACTACCAGGAAGGTTTGGATCTGGATTATCAACGGTCTCCACATTTCTGATAACGGCATTTTTTGTATAAGCCCCATTTAAATTTAGTGAAAGGTTGAGCTTTGAGTTTGCAATGTAATTATTATAATCACCTCTTAAAGTGTGCACAAAGGTGGCAATCAGATCTGGATTACCAATAACAGGATTATTTGGATTTGTAACATCCCTAACTGGTTGTATCTGATCAAATGTTGGTTCTACTGCATTCCCTGAGTAGTTTAAAGATACCCTTTGCTGTCTGCTCCAGCGGTATTCAAACCTTGCAATAGGAATCAGGTTAAAGCTACTCCGGTTTGTTGTTGTACCAAGACTTACCTTAGTACCGGATAATAATGCCGGTACACCTGTTAACCCAACAGAAAAACGAACTTTAGAAGTATTAGCCATCCCATATCTGAAATTCAATGCAACGCGGCCCTGTGTAAAGGAATAGTTATAAATGTTACTTAATGAATCTATAATACCGCCAGAAACACCCTCCCCTAAAATATCTCTTGTAGTTGCAGTATTGTCATACCCATTATAATTTATCTGGGCATTCACTTCAAATTGAGTATTGACTCCGAGAGGTTCCACATAAGTCATACTTCCACGATAATTATCACGTCGATTCTTACGCGCTATAATCTGATTAATTATAGAATCTTTACCATCTTGCGCCGCTTCAGTATAAAAAGTTGTGAAATTATATCTTTCCTGCTCGTTATCCTGATTATTTTTATTCAAATCTATCTGGGCTGAAAAATTTCTTCTGTATTTTTTAAATAGATGCTGGTAAAACGTAGAGATACCAAATTGAGGTGCCGTGCTAGAATTTGAATTTGTGATACGACGGTCCTGATCCAGCCCCATTGAAAGACTACTCCCTCTTTGACTTAAAGTAGAGGAACCATTATTAGTATTCGAATTAGATTGAAAGGTGGGGACAACTTTAAGATAATTATTTGAATCCAGATTTACTTCAAATTCAAGCTTAAGATTATGATTATTCGATTTTTGCAAACCCGTGTTCGAACTATTGGAATGTAATTGTCCATTATTTAAAATACTTAGAGATTCGGTTTCATTTAAATTATCCCCATTGGAATTTTGAAATTGATAACCCAAATTATATTCTATTTTTTTCCCGATTTTATCACGTAAGCTAAATCTGGCATTTGCATTCTTCGTTGAGCCACTTAGCGCATTAAGATTAATTGCATCATTATAATTGCCGTTTAGTCCAATCTGTTGATTTCCGTTAATTCGTGTAGCAAACAATCCGGCTTCTTTTCTTTCATTACTTCCCCCAGCGGTATGCAGATTCATCATATTTCCAACAGATTTATCTGTTCTTGTAGTAATATTCAATATCTTTTGAGGATCACCATCCTTTACCCCTGTACGAGCCGCCTGATCGCCATAGTCATCAACAATCTGAATTTTATCAACAATCTCAGCAGGAAGATTCTTAATTGCATTCGCAATGTCACCTCCAAGATACTCCTTTCCATTCAATTTGGCCTTAGTCACTGCCTCTCCCTGATGTACTAAACTTCCATCATTACCTACCTCCATACCCTCCATCTTTTTGAGAAGTTCATCTACAGTTGCATTCTTTCTTACAATGTAATCACTAGCCTTGTACTCAACAGTATCCGTTTTATAGGTAATAGATGGTGTTCCGTTAATAACAACTTCATTTAATGTGTTCCGTTCTTCCTTCAGAACTATCGGGTCCATTACAATTCTTGGGCTTGTATCATTTTGTTTAAAACGCATAGCGGGAGTTTTAATATAACCAATACTCTGTACCACTATAACATATGTTGCTGACTTAACATTCCTGAACACGAATATCCCATCAGTATTAGTACTTGTTTTTAGAGTGTCCTTATCTGAGGTTAAACTAACAGTAGCCCCAATTACTCCGAGGTCTGTAGAATCCTTTACAATTCCACTTATTTCCCGTGTAGGCAATGGGGGTGGAGGGTTTTGTTCTTTTGATTGTACCTGAGCATAAAGTACACCAGAACTGAATATCAGTAGAAGTAATACAATAGCAGGTTTCAATGCATTATATAAATAATTCATTTTTTGTTTGTGTGGTTTATTTTGTGTGTGAGTAGTATCTATGTAAAAGCTTATTTAAGGGTATACTTTCCCCAAAAATCTGTTGGACTGGTCAATGCCTGAAAATCTATTCCAGAACCTCTTGGGCCGAAGTTACCACCGCCTCCACCACCTCTATTTCCTCCAAATCCACCTCTTCCACCACCATCCAGTCCTTGTAACTGCAAGCCATTCACTTTAATATTATATGCAAATTCTTTTGGGGCATCTTTCGAAATTCCAAGCTCCTCTAAAGGAATTGCCAATTCATAAAAGAATGCTTTGTCATTTCCAATACTAGAATATGCTTTAATGCCTAAATCGTTATAAATAGAAATAAGGGTATCAGTTGTTTTTTTAAATCCGTTGATCTTAATCTCTTTAACCTGAGTAAGTTGCCTTTTTTGCATCACAGCCATCATAGAATCTCTTTGTTCAGGGGTTTGGGAACTACCACTACCCCCTCTACCAATTGCAAAACCCGCTACAGCTCCCATTTGACGTCTTCCGCCTCCCTGTCCACCACCCTGAGCAGGTCGGTTAATTAAAGGGTATGTAAGTGTAATGCTTTCCTTTTCTCTTTTTTTACCTTCAGTATTTATTGCTAACGTAATGCCTCCGGCAAGAATTTTTGTATTATTTGCCACATCAGTAGACTTAATAACCAGATATAAATTTTTATCGTCGTTACTTATAGTATAAAAAATACTTGTTCTTTTATTTTCCGCCTGAAAAGTATCGTTCCACTCTGTGTTTCTTCCGTCAACCTTTATGTTTGCCGGAGCAGTCATACTCACCTCCTGTACATCTTTAAGTTTCTGAGCCTGTACACTCATACAAAAACCTGCAATTAATAAAGTATTTACTGTAATTTTTAAGAATATTGATTTCATATTTGGTGAAAGTTTTGTCATTAACTATAGCTTTGAAACTATGACTCACCAAACTTGCTTAGGTTTAATCCTGATAAGCAGGTTTACTTATTAATATTCTTGTTACAATTAACTTTCCGTTTCAACAAAAATTATTACACTATAACAATTCTATAAAAAAAGAATTATCGAGCTTCCGGCAATTCCTTTTTTTGTTGAAATATATAGATCAGATAAACAAGGGCAGGCAAAATGAATATACTGCCAATTAATAAGGCATAACCTAATGTGTCTATCGCTTTTGCTTGTCCCTGATGTATCAGCAGCGATAGATTTGTTCCATTTTTAAGCAATACAATATCAGGAAAATGGCTGTAAGTAGCTGCAAATAGGATCATGGTAACCTGAAACCCAGCAAGAACACGAAGAAATTTTGGTTTCTTACGCTGAAGTAAGAAAAACATTATAACTAACGAAATACTAGCCGCAATAATAGCAATCAAACCTAAAGTATCTCCAAAAATCCAGTTGGCTAATGGAATATTTTCTTGATATGCAGCAACAAAAACTAGTGCTCCGCAAAACATAACGGTATAAATTGTGCGTCTTGCCTTTCTTACAAAGAAATTCCTGTCATCATCATTGGCTGCCTGTCCTATTATAAAAATTGTTGCCAAAAAGCCGCAAATACTAACTGTAAAGATGCCAACCGAAACAGAGAACCAGTTTAGCCAGCTAAAAACATAGGCTGAAAGAAAATCTTTAGCTTGTACATCTATTTTGCCAGATACTGAACTAGCAGCAATTATTCCTAGAAAAAATGGAGTAACCAAGCTTGAGTAAACAAAGATTGGGGTATAAAGCTTTTGCATATCGTCCTTTACTGCATCGTAGTTCCTAAATACAAATGCAGTTCCACGAGCAATAATACCAAGCAACATACATACTAGCGGAATATGCAGATAAATTGAAACAGTAGTGTAAATTTTAGGAAAACCTACAAAAAGGATAACAATAGCAATAATTAACCACATATGGTTTGCTTCCCAAATAGGGCCTATTGCATCATACATGGTTTTACGTGTTTTAGAGCGATTACCTTTCGAAGTAAACAACTCTATAATCCCCGCCCCAAAATCTGCCCCACCTAATAGGATATATAATAAAATTGAAATCCACAAGAAAACAATAACAACATAGATCATAGCATTAATTTTTAGGGAGTTTGGAAGTAGAGTCATATAATTTGCCAACCATAGTAATCTGACGATACAGCAATAAACTCACTATAATAGCTAATGAAATGTATACGGCAGTAAAGAGATAAAATGAATAAGCAATTCCTGGCATTGGAGTTACGGCATCCGAAGTCCGCATAACTCCATTGATAATCCAGGGTTGTCGACCAACTTCTGTTACTGTCCACCCGGCTTCTAGCGCTATGAATCCCATGGGTGTCGCAAGCACGAAAAGCTTCAACAGCCATCTGCTCTTAAGCCACTGCTTCTTTTTATAAAGTGCTAAAAAGTACAATAAAGCAATTAATACCATCACCATACCAAGTCCAACCATAATTTGAAATGCATAATGCGTTACTGCCACAGGAGGTTGATCTTGTTTTGGAATAACATCAAGGCCCTTAACTTCACCGTTAAAATCTCCAGTAGTCATAAAGCTTAGTAATCCTGGAATTTTAATGGCATAATCAACCTTTTTATTCGCCGTATCAGGTATCCCACCAATAATTAATGGTGCATTTCTTTCAGTATGAAAATGGGCCTCCATAGCTGCTAACTTAGCAGGTTGACGATGAGCAACATCCTTTGCAGAAATATCACCACTTATAGGTTGCAAGCAAGCAGCAACAGTTCCAAACACAGCAGCTATTTTAAAAGCTTTGCTATGAAAGAGTACATTTCTTCCTCTAAGAATCATTAGAGCATGTACCCCTGCTACAGCAAATCCAGTTGACACAAATGCTGCTACCGACATATGTAGTGCCTGAGAAAACCAGGCTTCATTAAACATTGCCCTTATAGGATCAATATTTATATACTTTCCGTCAACAAAATCGAATCCTGCCGGGCTGTTCATCCATGCATTTGCCGCTACTACTAAGATTCCAGAAAGTAATCCACTTATTCCTACAACCACACCAGTAAACCAATGAAACCATTTATTGAGCTTATCCCAACCATATAGATAAAAGCCCAGAGCTATTGCTTCAATAAAAAATGCCGTCCCCTCTAAAGAAAACGGCATTCCAAATATAGGACCTGCGTGCTCCATAAAAGTCGGCCACAAGAGCCCCAGTTCAAATGACAATACCGTTCCCGAAACTGCCCCTGTAGCAAAGAATATTGCTACCCCCTTGCTCCAGGCTTTTGTAACGTCCTTATAGACAACCTTTTTCGTTTTTAGCCAATAAAAATGGGCAACTGACATAAAAAAAGGCATCACCATACCAATACAAGCAAAAACAATGTGAAAGCCAAGAGAGAAGGCCATCTGGAGGCGGGCAGCTAAAAAATCGTCCATAGTTACGGTGTAATAAACGTTAGTCGCTAAAAGAAATAGTTAAGCAAAAGTACGTGTTTTAAGTGCAGGAACCCAACTTTAGAGCATATTTTGATCAATACTTTTATGATTATTTCAATACGTTTACAATTCTATAAAAATAATTATATTTCTTAAAAAGATTTTAAAAACAAACTTAAAAGAAAATTAATTTGTTTTAAGAAATATTTATAAATATGTTTGACACTTATTAATAGCTAACATTTAAGATCACTGATGACTTCATTAAAGTTTAAATACATACTTGCGGCGATTGGACTTATATTTTTAATCGTTTCTTGTAAAAAAAGGAAAATTCGTAAAGAAGAAAAACCTGTAGAAACAGATAAACCGATCGTTACAGACCCTGTCAAAAAGCATTTTATTCCTATAAAATTTGAATCAGAAAACCTGAGCATTAATCTCAAATACATTGAGAACTCGGCTTTTATTTCGGAAGTTAATAGTTCCAATGGCTACAGTGTCAAAGTCACTTATGAGAACCAATTACCATATATCTTTAAACACAAAAACAATATCGCTTTTGAAGCGATTTATTTCGCAAAAACACCTTCTCAAGATATAAAAGCTACATTTTTTGATGTAGATGGCCGGGCAAGCACCCCTACTGGTTCCTTAATATTAAAACAAAATATTAAGGAGCAGCTCATATCCATTTTAGCATCCGGCAATGGTCCTTCATATCCTTATAAAGAAAGTTCATGGTCATACACCATAGCCGGAAATGTTTCAGACATAGTTGTGAAAGATGGGCCTGTTGAAACCACCCCCATTAAATATACCCATGATGAAAAAAATGGGATCTTCAAGAATGTAAAACATGCCCAGCTGTTATTTCTTGAAATGGGGTACAGTTTTTTCTGTGCTGATAAAAACAATAGGTTAAGCTATTTAAATACAGATAAACCATCTGAGAATACTAATTTCAATTATCAATACAATACTGATGATTATCCTAAACAGCTTACAATAACCCAAAGCAAACAAACTTTTAAAATAACTTATGCTGAACTTAATGAATAATGCTATTCATTCAATAATTTCCTTGCTCTGAACAAGTTATCAGAGCACTGCAGAATTTTAGCTTTCAACTTTGGATTATATCGTGGATTTTTTTCTAAAAACTCTTGAACAACCTTTGCCGCTTCAGCACTCTGATAATAACCAAACGTAGCCTGTAGCCAATTTTGAGGAAAAAAGATATCCCCGGTTCGTTGTATTTCTAGCAACATATCCAAACTCTTTTTGAGGTATTTAAAAGAACTCGCTTGTCTTAAGGGATGATGAAGATAATATAAAGCAGCACCAACATTTGATTCCTTTTCTCTATTTGATTTTTGCTCAAGGCTTTTAAAGAAGGCATCTCTCTTTGTTTCTGATGGAGAAACAGCTGGCATAATAAATTCAAATCTTTTTCTTCTGTCAACATTGCTTATCCGCTTAAGCTGTTTCTCTAAAATTGAACTATCACCGCCTCGTAAAACAAGAGAAAAGGCCAATGATGTATAATCGTCTTCAGTAAGCTTTAATCCCAGCGGAACTTTTTGGCTTTTCCAAATTGTGTTTAACCGGTCCCCTCCCTTAGCTGATAAATATATATCCTGATATGTCTTAAAAAGTACTTTCTTATTGTTAGGTAAACTTTGTTTTTGCATAGCACTCCACAAGCTGTTTTCCAACAGAGAAGATAAGGCCGAACGCTCAGAATTAGAAATAAATCCCCAATAAATACTACTGATATAATTTGCTATCAATTTCAGGTTTAGCTCCTCTTTTTCCTGATCTAAGCCCCTTATAAACAAATTCAATAAATCAGATGGTTTAATATATCTTCTATTTAGCATATTCTCATATAGAGAGATATATGCAGAGGCCCTGCCCAGCGGTTTATCAATCAAATATATTCCACCGAACATTCCTTTATCTAATGGCCAGATACCATATCCTTGTCCTGATGAGTTAAACAGAACATAGGATGGAATTCCCATGCCTTCGGCTGCTTTTAATTTTACTTCTTTGCTATTTAGGCTAACTGTTAACTCTTTACTGTGATCAGGATAATATAGAGTAACTTCTATTATTTGAGGCCAAATTCTATTTGCTCCAT
>Ga0157371_10000804_pt1 | contig 36016 bp, 29 predicted proteins | sample C45metaG_FD_113462 | JGI IMG/M metagenome (GOLD analysis project Ga0157371, IMG submission 113462) | Corn rhizosphere microbial communities from Kellogg Biological Station, Michigan, USA - C4-5 metaG | ecosystem: Host-associated > Plants > Roots > Rhizosphere > Soil | place: USA: Michigan... | reverse complement strand
CGAAGATGCAGGTACTCTTCTACTGTCGGCAAACGGGACGCGGTGCTGTATTGCGATTGTTCCATCTTATCGGACGCTTTCCAAATTGAGCCCATAAAGTAGCGATTATTTGCCACTCCAAACGGTCAGTTGTAAATGGACGTTCAGGACCGAGCTCGACTTCCTCTCCGGGCCGAAGGTCGTCTTCCGCTTCGCGCCAATAGGAGACATGAATTGTTTCTAGGCACGAGCCTGGGAAGCGGAATGGCGGGTTTTAGCGTCGAAGATGGCGGATGCGATCGTTGTGCCCGCTGAAGAGCGAGACAAGTTGCCATAGTAGGCCAGGAGAGCGTCCACCATCGCTCGAAACCCTTAGAAGCCGGGCTTTCAGGGATGGTTAGGGGGACACGATGTCTCCCTTTTATGTCTCTGCATTGCACAGGATCGGGAAGCAAGCAACAGGCATGAGGTAACCTTTGCCGCCCCGGTGGATGCGGGGTCACAAAATCTCGATACGATTGAAGTTACGGAAGATAGAAAATGGTGCCGCTTACGTGAGGCATTTCCTGAAATCTAAGGCGTTGAATATAAACGTCTTCTGTAGGCAGGTAATGAGACCCGATGTCTCACTTCTATGTGTCAGTTTTCTACGCTTACAATGGACACATGGCAAGCAGTCCGATTGCTAATTTGCCTTTTCCGTTACCTTTGAGGTGTACGGGATATTTGCGCAGAGGGCGCCCACCATCGCTTAAAAACCTTAGAAAAGGGCCTTCATGGACAGCCAGGGAAGTTGAGACATAAACCAATAATTTCAATTACTTAATCGAAACTCTTTACAATTTCCCGGGCCCCGGCCAGGCATAAAATGCCAATGGGTTAGGCAAGCACTGTAAAATGGACAGATGCTCGCGTGCCTTGAGCTTGATCCACTAGAAATGACCCAAGATTGCCAGTATCGTCGTCGCAGATGACGCCAAACACCTTAGCATACAGGGTCCATGATGCAGGTTACTAGTGAAACCGAAACGCTGCCAGTGGCGCTGCTTTTCAACTCAGACGTAGTGAGCAGCAATCTTAACTATGGCGACCACTTTCGTGATGCATTAGCTAGCGCACTGGACATCACAAGCGGGGTGGAAAAAGTGACATCTCGGTATCTCCGCGGTGACCTTCTGCTAGGCAATCTCGCGTACAAGACCTCAGCCGTATCGAATACAGGCAAGGGAAATAGCTATCGACAGTCCGGCGACACAGCACTTTATGCAACATTGATCGGCGACTTCGTGGATGCCGTTTCAGAGCAGACGCCGAACTTGGACTACGAGCGGTTACTAGATGTCATTGGCAGGGTAAACATATACTGCATATTTCTACCAACAATGACAGCCACCCTCCGCGAAATGGTCGATCTGCAATTATCACGTACGGAAGGCTATGTCGGAGCAGTGGTCCTAGACTTGGGAAATCCTCTGCAAACGACTCCATTTGTCAGTTACTTGTTTGATGACCTGTTTATGGAAGACAATGTCCTCTACTCCTATCGCGACCCAGAGACTGAGGGTAGCAGTGTCGGAAATTTGGATGGGACAACCATTCTAACGGGAGATGTCTTCTTTGCTCGGCGTCCGAGCTTTGAACTGCCTGATGAATACAGCCCCAGAGGTATGGTTTCATTAGCTCGTTGGGAAGGCAAATCGGCAGCTACAGTTCATGAGCGCATCGCCAATGCCTTGGCATTCGGCAACGAAAAAGTACCATTTGAGTTGGATCTGGCTTCATTGCCCAGCAGTCCAGCTGAGGTAGAGATAGCGGCCGGAAAGCTAACGAATTACTTGCTAAACCCAACCCACAAGGATGGCGGACCTAAAGCACGGTTTTTTTCACAAGAGCTTGGCATTGAGCAGAAGGACTGGCGCTATCTACGTGCGCAACTCAGTGAAGCAATCAATCGAGCATCATTTGAAAAGGTTCGAGTGGAGGCGCATGGCATCAAAGTTGAAGCTGACATCGCCATTGCGGGGCTCAACGGACGGGTAGCAGTCGTTCACACAGCTTGGATCATTAGAAAGGGGGAGCGGGTTACGCTGGTTACCGCGCTACCCGGACCTGCCGAACATCCCGACAGACACCTTGCGACCGTTTCTCCCGTAGTCGATGAACAGCTACCGGACGCTGAACGCTGGGAACGCATTTACTCACTAGCAAAGCGGGCCGGCGAAGTCGCGGCAGAGAAGGCTGTGCCAACCCCTATGAGGGTTGTAGGATACCCCGTAATCATGGAAGGTATGTGCGGGTTTGGTTATGTGAGAGTTCTGGACGGTCGCAGAGGATTTGGTCGATGGCTTCTTCGAAACGCTCATGCGTCGCGCGGTACAAAGCCTGGAGCAACCTTATTCTTCTCGTCTCCCACTCAGTCTGTTGACCGTGCTGGAGCGGAAGCGAAGGCCTTCGCGGAAGTTTTAAGAATGAACGGTATAGAGTGCGTGGACTATACGTTACTGGATTGATAGGCTTCAGCACAGTGTCCGCGCGGCAGCATCATCACTTCCTAAGCTTTTCCTGTGCGAATTGATCGCATTTGCGAGTTTTCTTGTACGCCTTAGAGCTTCAGGCACGCTGCTATTCATCTTTCATCCACTAGGGAAAGGCCAGTCAATCGGCGGCCTTCCTGCCTCCTAACTTCTACTTCGGCCAAGGCTTGCTACCTCGTCTAGCCACCCGTAACCCGTTTCTCGTCATCTTCCATTTCGAGTTCGCTGATGGCTTCGCGGAATTTGTCGGTTTGTTACCGCGTCAGTCTTCTTCGAGGACAAGTTTCTGGACCTCCAGTAACCGAATTAGCTTTCCGATCTCCTTCGGGCCCATGTCACCCTTCACTAGAAGCCGTACGTTCGTGTCCCCCCCCAATCGGCTCCTTATCCATTCGACTTCGCCCTGTGTGGGGCTCAGAGCTTCTTCATCCTGTGAAAAATGAAACGTCGGGGGTGCCTTTTGAGATGATGCTTTGGATTCAACGATTACTTCATTCATGGGAATACCTGTCTGGCTTCCCTCTACAGCAACCCATTCCCCATCCTCAGATATTGAACGAACACGTAGAGGCTTTGGAAACTGGAGAACGCCTTGCGATTCCCATTGAACAAGATCGCCTACAGACGCTCCTCCGAAAGTCGTTTCATTCGAAGATTCCTTCGATCCAGAAGATTGTATGTCTTCGATCGTACTGGGGCCATAACTTTCGCTTGCTTTCAATTCCTCTACAAACCGCATTGTCTCCAAGAATGCATGCGCGGCTGGGCGAACTGCATTGGGGTTGAACCCTTGCCTGTTTAGATAGGTCACCACCCCACTTTCTGGAGGAACGGCGATTCCCGCAAAACGATCCCGTAACTCGCTAAAGAGTGGTGGTTCGGATGCCGCCTCAAGTAGATGTAGGCGTCGCTCTTCCTCGCTTGCAGCGTGTAGGATCGCTATAGCCCTGGCCGTAACGCGCGCCTCTCCCTTTCCTGCTCGGTCAAACAATCCGTATGCCGCCAATGCAGCAAGAGCTTTGGCCGCTGGGCCACTGAGGGAGCTGTATCCAATTAATTTGGCTGCAGCCTCTCGGTCGACTGGAGTCGATCTGTAGACCGCCTCGATTTTTCCAATTGCATGCAAAGCGTCTCGCAGGGACATGTTTGGATAACTAGGGCTTCGAATTGCCTTGGTTGCTGTATCGCTCATTGGACCTCCGACTCGCTATCTGATTTCAGTCAGAGTACTGGAGAAACGCCAATTACTCAAGGAGCATTGACTGCCTAGTAATTACACGCGATATTCGGGTCGCGGTTATCGGTGAGGTGATTCCCGCCAACAAATTTTGAGGTCGAAGCAGTGAAAGCAACATTTTAACAGCCCCTCGCGCTCTGGCCATTGGCGTCAGAGGGGAGACTAATGAAAAGCCGCCCAACCTGTTTCCACCAGGAAGGACGGCTCAGATGACCAAGTAACCGGAAGAGGCGGTAGACGCCCAGCGATCATTTGACCACTCCAACTCAAAGGTTCGCACGTCTGCCGTCTTCTTTCAAGGCCCCATCGCCTTGCGAAAGGAGAACGATATGGTTTGGGTTAATCCTTACAACCGTATCCGTTTCGGCAAGCTCGAATCTGTCTGCGGACATTTTCGTAGCCGTTAAACTGGCTCAGGCGGCTTAGTCCGCTTGGGTTTGTCATCAACAACTTGCCGGGAGGTTACCTGCCTCCCGGCTTTTTCTTTGGATGGTCACCCTTTTACAGAGGCAAACTCTGTTGAACTAATCTGCGGTAGTGGTGGGCTTCATGATGGGAATGGCACAGATAGAATGGACATCACGATAACACTTAGAGTTTATCGTCACACGTTCAGTCGGCTCCTTCGAATGTGTAACCGCCCGACTAGCGAGCATCTAGAAAACAACGAATTTTTGCGAGGTGGTATCTATTGCCCTTCGTACAGCCACTTCCCCCATGGGGGCTCAATTGAGTAGGGCATCTGGTTATACCGTGGCCCGGCATACAGTTACTCGACGCCAGAGAACCATGCAGTTTAGGGCATATAAGGCGGCACTAGGGGAGGCTGTCCGCGGGGGTATACCTTTGTGGACATCGTTTGCTGCCGCAATTTCACGTCCGCAAGGTACACATTTTGCCACCGGACAGCCGGTTTAGCTGACAGGCCCCTTCCGGACGCACGAATAACCTGAATCGGCGTCCGCTCTTGAGACACCATCGTCGTAAATTCTATGGCCGAGATGAAGGCGCGAAGCTGCGCCAACGCATTCGGCCGCCAATGACCGGTTTGGGCCGACTGCGGTCTTCCGCTTCACGCCATTTGCCGATGTTCCTATTTGCACAAACAGTAGATAACTAAAGCAGCAAGTGCCATCGTAAGGCCAGCCAACACCCGCTCGACCCACCTACGCCACCGCGACTTGGCGGGTGCGCCGTCGAAAAAACCGCTTATCACGTAGCCAAGGAAATCCAGCAACTCACCCATAATCGTAGTCCTATCAGGATCATCAGAGCTATCTTTGAGGATAACCTTTGCGCGATAACGGCGCTTTAATGCAGCCGATAAAGCTTTATCCTGGGGTGTCCGCATTGGGCCGACTGCCGTCTTCCGCTTCGCGCCAACAGCGGTCATCTGGGGCTGTAATCTTTTGACTAAGGCGTTAAAACAATGCCCTTGCGACATTCAGCGATGACACAGATGATTTCCATCGTTTCCACTGCCGATCGACCCGACCTCGTGCCCACCACAGGACAGTGGCGTTGGGAGGCGTTCTTCAAAGATGAAATGTCTTTGGATGACGTGCTCCGGCTGGAACAGGATTGCGCCATCAATGGCAAACTCATGCCGACCGTACTTGTCATGCTCGCCGGAGAGCAGCCAGTTGGCATGGTTACGCTTTGCCTTGATGATTTGGAAGGGCGACCAGACCTAAACCCATGGCTAGCCGGGGTTTATATTGATCCGCAATTTCGTGGAAAAGGATATGCTTTGCGTCTTGTCGAAGAACTCGAAGCGGTGGCTCAGAGTGCAGGCATCACACGACTGTCGCTGTACACATCGAGTGCAGCAGAACTTTACTCGAAGGCTCGATGGGTGCGGACAGAGACCTTCGAGCGAAATGGACGATCCTATTTCATTATGCAGAAGAATTTGTAGCTGTACCCTGTTAGCCGCTTAGTGCCCGATGGAGCCTTCCGCTTCGAGCCGATACCGAACGAGAAGCAGCCATATGCGGTGTCAACAGGAGAGCCTGAACAATGGCCAATGGTAGGATGGAAGGTTTGCGTGTCTATCATCATAAAGACTAATCGACTGATCCTGAGAGAAATCAAAGAGCAAGACCTGGCTACGTTGAGCAAGATTTATGCTGATCCGGAATGCATGCAATTCTATCCACGCACCAAATCGTCAGCGGAAATCCGGAGTTGGTTTCAAGAGTTGTCATTCAACAGCTACGTCACACATGGCTTCGGCCTTTGGGCAGTCGTAGATCCATCTTCCGGACAGGTCATGGGCGACTGTGGGATTACCCTGCAAGAAACGCCCGAAGGCAGCGAACCGGAAATTGGGTATCATCTGTGGCGTGATTTCTGGGGGAAAGGCTTTGCGACTGAAGCTGCTAAAGCCTGTCGGAGCCATGCGCTGATTACGCTTGGTTTAAACAGGGTGGTCAGTATCACCAGCCCCGAGAATATACCGTCGCAAAAAGTCGCGGAAAAAGTCCATGCCCGAATGGAAGTTTATCAAAAACGGCTACAGAGCAGCGGGGTTATCGTAGATCGCTACCTGTATATCAGCCAAGCTCGATGACCGCTTCGGGCCGACTGCGGTCTTCCGCTTTGCGCCAAAAGCAGACATCATACAAACGTGCGATCTAATTTTTGCTCAAATATTAGTTAGCCTCGTATCGAACTATTCGAAACAGATACAAAATTGATTTCAGTCTTTATGTGGCGTTTTCCGCTCGACGCCGAATAAGTAGCTAACGGCCCGCTCAATGGCGTCTGTTTGACTGTAGAGGAGATTCAACAGATCAACTTGACTGGCATTTTTGTGAGATGTTTTCCCATGTTCATACGCAACGCTGTGCGAAATTTCGGAAATGGCATTGCTGAAGTGAGTGGTGATTTGAACTTCAACGCCAAGCGAAGTTCGACAATCGACTGAATAGATACCTGGTAAATCGAAGTCGATGTGCGTTGAGCGATAGGGCCGCTTTGAAAGGTCCGTAGAGGGGTCGTCAAAATGCAACTCAGTAAGATTTCTGACGGCAGCCCACTTGCGTACGATTGCGACTGCCGGGTTTATTTGATCTCGATGGCACAAAAGAATTCTAAAGCCGATGAAATCGTTTAGGTTTTGATTCAAACCATGCTCATATCTGCGTTCAAGCTTTCCAGCGCTCGAACGCTCATCCTTTATCCGATAGATAACGCTGGGAAGAATTCCCTCTTTCAGCGTTCGATTGGAGACGAGAGCTTCTTGCAGCGCCCTCTGAAACCTAGTCGCTATAGACTTTGCATGCTTTCGATTGTCCTCGTCGACTATCATATCTTACCCGCTCTCGTTAGGGCGACAGTCTCGTCCTGAGAAAAATTATGAACTCTTATTTCAACAATTCCGGCCGTGATCGCCGTACCCAAATATCGCTCCAGCTCCTTTATGCTGTCGGCGATCTCCCCAACTTTGTTGGTTTCCGAGAAGTGGGTACCTTCGAAACTACCAATGTTTATGACAATCTTGTTACTTTTCGCCTCGACAAAATTTTCTTTTGCCGCCATCACGAACCAGCGAAGCCGAGAATAGTCTCTAAATTTTAGACGCTTTGTAACCTGCATGACCTCGTAGAAGACGACCCGATCCCTGTCGGTGAGCTGAGCGTAGCATCGGTAGCGAAATGTCCCCGAGAAAATGGCGTCCGCGTGATTGGCTAACTCTACGTCTCTCGCAGTGATTGCTGAAGTCGAATTCAACTCCGGAGAACATAGATTGATAATAGCATTGTCGAAATAATCTTTTACATTTGAAAAATCATGCAACTCTGGAATTTTATTGTTTACTGGTATATTATATATTTTAGTTTCGTTTCGGATTGCTTCTCGGATGTTGCCGATTTCACGTATAGGAATTTCACGCACAACGCCGGCCCTTCTTGGACCAGTAGGCTCCGCGAATTGAATTAATTTGAAAGTCGCCCTGTCATTATGGCGGGGATAGCCCGCTACCGTTCCTCCTGAGATAATGCAAAGCGGATTATATCGATCGCTACTTTGGAGCGGGATCAATGCGCCATCTAACCCAACGTGGTTAAGATGCTTGTGTCCATGGATGACTATGTCGAAAGCCTGCTCAATCAACCCTTGCTTAAATTGTGCGGCATCCACAACGGCTTCGAATTTTTTTAGCTCAAGTGGTTGTGACCAAAGATTACTTACATGGTGGTGCAAGACGGCGATCTTAGTTAACTGATAAAATCGATCACCTAACGTCTTCTGCAGATGAGACATATGACTGTGGAAATCCCTGATTTGTTCATCAGTGATCATCCCCGCGTCAACTATAAGAGAATCGAGATATTCAGTCTTGATCTCATTGAGGACATCGCCATCGCGGCCCTTGCCTGCAATATGGATTAGCGATTCTAAGTTCTTGATTATTTTGCTATTTGGCTTTCCTGGAACGCCACAGCCATGCGCCGAATTGAAGCCATAGATTAGTAAATCGTGCTCGAGACTCAGCAGGAACGGCGTGCTTGAAGCTAGTTTAAGATTTCCGAACTCGTCAACCGTAGTTATACCGCCTTGTATATCAATAAGATTTGGATCAATACTCGGAGTTAGATTAATTTTCGGATCAAGCTCGGGTATATGGCAATGTGGAAACGTATTGCCGAAGTAATCCCAAAACGATTGAAACTGAGTTTTTCTTGACGAGGGTTCACGGGGCTGCCGGGTGACATCGTGGTTGCCAGGAACCACGAGAATTCTTTCGCAGCTGGGAAGTAAGCCGGATTTTATTAGCTCTAAGAGCCACTCACGAAAGATTTTAAGTCCGTCAGTCTGACCCCTAATTGTGATATCGCCGCTTATAACCACAAAGTCCGGCCGTTCCGACAGCTCTGTGACATAAGCCCTAAGGCGTGCCAATTGCTTCAAGCGCTCGCTGTTCGGTACATGATCCTTCCTATCTTCATCCACGAGTTCCCCGAGACCGCAATGTATATCAGAAAGATGCAAAATACTAATCATAGGGGCCGCCGGCTCAAAAATGTTAAGGGTACTTCCCTACGGTCGTAGCAAGCGTCAATTATTTTTCTGTGAAAATAAACTTCAAAAGAAAGATATCGAGAATGACCGCTCCGGGCCGATTGTAGACGTCGGCTCTGCGCCAATAGCGATCGTCGAGGCCGCGTCGAGAAGTTGCTGACAGACGCCGTCGCTGGAGCGATCATTAATAAAGACGCCGTCATGACCGCGACACGGCCAAGCAATTCGCCGTTGTCTTGTCGCCGCCGATCCAGTCAGGGTTTGACCGACGCCCGCAAGCTATGGAGCACGTTGGAATCCTGCTCGAGATGTTGCGCCACTTGAAGCCCATCTCGAATATCGAGAGGCCCTTGTTCCCCGTTTGGCACGGGCAGGTCTATGATCCGCGCGAAGGTTGCGGACAGTCCAAGCCTATCGTCCTTCCAATCGATATCTGGACCCAGCTTGATCCAGTTCGGCCGGCCATTAAACAGTGCCATATCTACGTAGAAAGCGGGGCCGGGAAGGCCACCTGCGGTCCCAGTTGATTCCGCGATGTACGCCTTGGTGAAGGCGAAATTTGCTTGAAGGTGCGGAATGATGTCGAATTTGGGTTGAATCATCGCGGCCTCTCTAATGGCTTGCTCCGCGCTTATAGCGCCGCGGCCAAAACGGTCTATCAATGACTTGAACTGGCCCGCCCTTGCGTCGATGCCTGCACGCCGTCCCAGCATCCTGAATCCGGAGGCGAGCACAAGCCGTGCGCCCGGATATCCGTCCTTCTCTTCGGTTTCTTGAATTTGTCGGAACAAGGTCCAAGCCCTGTTTAGAAAGTCATGGGTGTTCGATCGTGTCCGAAGGGACAGGTCGCGATATGCCACCGCGCCGTCATTCATAACCAATGTAGGAAAATTTTTGGCGCTATTATCAGCGACCACTTCATGAAAACGTCGCAGCCGCTTCAGCGCTTTCGCGGCGAGGGGATGGAGCGGGCTGAAGCCAGCCGTTGAAATCATGCGTCCGTAGCCAAGTAAGTCAATCCAACAGACAACCGACACTTGGCATGCAAAATTCCCGTTCTTGCTAACAATAGGTCTTGACGTGCCCACACAATGCCTCCGGGATTTCCCTGTATAGCAGCACCCACACCTATCTCGAAGCACTTCTCGCTTGCAAGGTTTTGCCTTTCACCAAGCTACGATCTCAATGTTACTACATGGGGCACTCCAGCAAGACAGACGGCGACCTCAACGCGCGACATTCAATCGGGTGCGGGACGGTATAGTACTCGCGCGTGGAGATGGCTCCGCAAAGCGTCGGAAAATAGTACCTGTTCTTGCTGGTCCCCCCTTCCGCTTTCTGCTGGCTTGTTGATACGGTTGCTGTTCTCCGCGAACTGCTTGGTTGAAGAGGCGCGTAAGCTATGACTGAGACGACGACACATGCCATGTTCAAGAAGGAAATGGATCTCTTGTTCAAAGCGATCGACGACTCCCCCGTGTCGGAGGAGCATCTTATTTTCAGGAAGCCCGATGACAAGGAATACTATGAGACCCAACTGATGTTCGCCTACCGCAAGCAGGAGGCGGCCGAGCATCATATCGCCAATGTCGAGATCCGGCTGGCAGCGGATAAGGCCACGGCCATAGCGGCGATGAAGAAGCCCAAGAAACTAGCCAAGAACGTCGTCGCGTCCACATTGCATATGATCACCGATGTTGGCTCTCATGCCTACGTGCACGAACTTGCAGCATTCCTGGCGGCTATTCGCAGCGGCGTGGATTTTCTGGCAACCGCAGCCGCAAAGACCATTCCCGGCGTCAAAACCCAATCGGTGCATACCTTGGAAAACATGGTGAAGAAGGGCAAGGGTGGAAAAGTGCTTGACGTGGTCAAAGCTCACCAAGTTTGGCTGGTCCAGTTACGTGGCTATCGCGACGAAATGATCCACAGTCACCTTCCCCAAGTCCCGGCCATGGGCTGGTTGATTTCGACGATAGGAATTTCGCCGAATAGAAAGACGTCCAAGGTAGTGTTGCCGGTCGTCGTGCCGCGCCTAACGCCGAAGCGTGGTCTGGATACGCGGCGCTCGAGGATGATGGATGAGGAAGTACCCGGTGGGCTTGAGCGACGCGAGATACATGGGACGTTCACTCACAGCGACGGCAGCGAGGTAACGCTCCAACACAAGGTCAGCTTCGAGCCAAAATCATCGCATGTGCCTATAGCGGAATTCATGAACCACCATCTCTCGAATTACCGAGCGTTCTCTGTGGACATGTTTGGTGCGATCCGAAAGAGCGGCTTCGGGACGCTCGAATAGCTGGCGCTTTAACACTACCGCATGAATGGCCACTTTACTGGGCTGTCCTCCAGAAGCGGCCTTCCGGAATTCACCCCATGTCAACCATTCTTTCTGACGAGGCGGGCGGCCGCTTCCAGAAAACTTGTCACCGAAGAAGCGCCAGCCAGCGGCCTCCAGCAGCCGATTGATTTTGATCCTCGCCGTCGCTTCCTTGCGTAGTACCAACGCCCATTCGCCGAGAAAATTCAGCCATCATTGCGCCTTCGGAATAAACCCCACAGTAAATCCGAACAATCGGCCAATCTTCCCTAAAGTTTCGAGCGTTGGGTTCGCCGTCCCGGCTTCGATCTCAGCAACTTGGCGCCTGGTGAGCGATAGCGTCTTGGCGAATTCGTCCTGCGTCAAACCAAGCCCTCTTCGGATTTCAACAACAGCCTCAGGTAACCTCAAGTCGCCAGTCCGAGCGCGTTCCGCCAGTGTTCGCCGGTTCTCAAGAATTTCCTCTTTCGTTGGCTTTCTCCATCGAGCCATTTAGCTGTCCTCCGGCATCACTGGCACGCCGCCAGAACGCTCTCCGCGATTTCAATGCAGCGTCCCATTGCACGCTCTAGAATTTCCGGAGACCCACCCATATCTTTCGCCATAGCCGGTGTTTGCCGGAGGTAACCGGCAAATACGGAAAGCCCAGCTGCGAGCGCCTTCTGCTCATCAGGATCGGGGATCAGTTCAGCGCAAATGCGTTTCCAATCGGGAAGGTGATCTCGACCACCGTCCCTCATCATGGCCCAGCGGGTGGAACGAACGATCCCCTCTTTGGCAAGCCGCATTGGCGCGAAATCAAAGAGCGGAGACAGGCGGATCGTGCCGTCCTGGTGCTTACTCAGTGCAGAATTTCGGCCGTGATTATCGGGATTGCCGAGCGCCAAATTGGCGATGTCCCGCTTCAGGTATTCGGCAATGTCCGCGAAGGGATTAGCAGAATATTGGCGCAAAACGTCGATGTAGGCCTCATGCGAGCCGACATGACCGAAATCAGCAACCCCGATCGCGGATACCAGGCTTTCTTGGCCCAGCCTAACGGTTCCGCCACCTTCTTTTTTCTTCCGGTCGAACCGAGGAATGATCAGGACACTTTCGGCATAGGTCGAAGGTTCGTGCACATTCAGGCCGATCTCTTGAGCGATCCGCGAATAAAGGGCTTCGCCTTCGAGTATAAGGCGGTCCACAGGCTCGCTGCTGCGGACCAGCTTGACAATGACGTGGCGCACGGCCTCATCATCAGTCACGAAGCTGTCGGGATAATAGAGACCGTCATTCGCTTGGGTCATCGAGACCTTAGGCCATTCGCCTTGCAGGCCGCTTGAGCCAGAGGCGAGCATTCCGAAGCGATCGGCGACTTCCATGAAACGATCCGAGCGCTCAAGGATTTCCGCTTCTGTAACCCCTTGGCGCTCAACACCGCGCAGCCGTTCCGTCTCGGCCTCTGCCGCTTCTTTGATCCGGATATTGCCTATGCCGCCCGTCGCCGATCGCAGAAGCAGCGGGAGATCAGAAGCGCGCGAGCCTTCAGCAAGACCGAGGTGCTCGGCAAGCTTTCGCCTTGCATACCCCTGGGGCATGAGATCCAAGAGGAAGGGCGGCCAGCTGCGGCTATATCGATTTTCGAGATCAACGGGATATCGGACAGATAACGCGCGATGGTCGCGAACCGTTTTTCCACCCGCGAACTCCGCAGATGCAACTGTGACGAAATAGTCGAGATCGTAATCGACGATGGACGTGCCCTGGTAGCCGGCCGTATCGTCCTTAAGTTCTAGCGTCGCGGCGTGGTGCCACTGGCCATAAAAATGGGTTTGGAGCGTTAGGCGCATTAATTGACCCTTTCAATGGTTCAAATAATGCATATTTTTAATTTATTCAACCCATCAAAGTGGGTTAGATAACTGACATTAGAACTCAGCTACCGACGCGGTCATTAACGCTCCTGAGCTGGCTGACCATCTTCCGGCCACGCAACGCATTGCCGCAAGCGAACAGCATGAGGGACAAGCTCAGCAAAGGTGTTAGCCATTCATTGGTTAAAGAGGATAACGCCGCGGGCGCGGTCGAGTACACGCCGGTGGCGCTCTGCTACGATGTTCTGGCTTGCCTGCATGCGGACAACCTGCTGCAGCGCCTTCAACTGTTCCCGCATTACCTCGAACGCACGGCGCTGAGCAGGCGGCACGCGATTGATAACATCTAGCTCTCCACGCAGGATAGCATTGCGGCCGAAGCGCTCGTCGAGGGCGCGGCTCACGGTTGCAAACTCCTTACTAATGGCGGGATCGAGCGAGCCGGCAGCAACGTCGAGCCTGCCGTTCTTTTTCTTCATCGCCACTGAGAGTTCTCTCAGTGCATCTTCGGCGGACGGCGACAGTCCCGGGATGGCAATGCTCATGCGCTGGCGCTCCTCAGTGATCGCCTCCCTCTCTGCATCAAATGCGGCCCTAAATGAGGTGGCCAATAACCGCACACGGCTTGCCGCCTCCGGGACGGCACGGAAAGCCTCCTTCCGCTCCTGGCCGACAGCGAGCAATTTGTCCATGATACGGCCGGAGCCTCGCAACGCGCCGTAGGCAGCGGGATCATTGCTGATGGCCGCAGCGATCCGCTCACCGGCAAAGCCCTTCAGGATCAGATCTTCAATCTTTCCGACAGCACCTGCCGGATCGCGCCAGATACGCGCTGCCGCGTTCGCAAGGGCGGCGCGATTTTGACTGTAGTGAGGAACAGCTCGCGCCCTCTCCCGCGCCTCGTGGTCGATCGGGGTTTCAAACTCTGTTACAGCTGCAAGCATTGGCAACACCGGCACCGTCTCTTTCCCAGGCAGGACGCTGGCGCCGGTAACGATCCTGGAGCGATCTTTCCTTTCGGCAAGATGCTGTTCTTCGGCAAAGCGGCGTATGGCGGTAAAAAGACGATTGAGCTTTTCGCGCCGGTCGAGGTCAAGGTCGTCCGGCATGCGCTCGATCATGTTGCGCTGGGCAACAGTGTCTGCCTTGTCGGTGAAGGCGGACCAGCCGAAGCGAGCGTTGAGAGCGTCGTTGACCCCCCTCACCTCTTGAACAAAAAGGCGATCCTCCGCCGCGTAGGCGAAGGCCGTCTTGTAGGCATCCTTGCCACCGCGCTCGCGTACGGCTTCGGTTTCGGCAAGGCGCGCCATAGCCGGTTTGGAAAGCGCCGAGATCGACAACGACATATACGCGCGCCGTTGCTCCTCTCGCATGCCGAAGTGTTCGACCTGGCGGCGGAACTCTGTGGCATGGGAACGCGCCATCGGCAGCAATTGGGACAAGGCCGACACCGCCGCATCGCGCTCGGAGCGGGCCGCGCGGCCATCGACAAGAAGATTCGATCCACGCAGACGGCCGAGACGCTGCGGCGAGGCCTCAAGATCGTCGGCAAGCTCGCGGGGCGCAATCCGCGCGTCGGAGGCAAGCGCGTTCAGTCTTGCAAGCGCACCTTCGGGATCGCGATAGATCTTTTGCAAGACTGGGCGAAGAATGGCGTCGCGTTCCTTCCAGTGATCCGAGCGAAGCTGCGCGCGGCGGGCATCCTCGCCGACACTACGGGAAAACAATGTTGTCGGCGGGATGAGATATTGTCGATCCGTCGGAATTTTTGCGGTCCGGGTTTCGGCTCGTTCCTCACTATAGGAAACACGCTTCTCGCTTTCGATCGCGAAGCCGAGCGCCACGCTCGCCCGCTCCCAGAGCTTTGCCACTTGCTCGCGCTTCTGCGCCAGCCACGCCAGCTGCCGCCCCGCCCCGTCCTCCATCCAGGCTGCGACACCGGAGAGAGTATCGATACCGCGACGCTTGGCGAAATCCCGAGCGTGCGCCCGGTAGCCGGCCTCGCTCTCGAAATCGAGGGTCGTCGTCTTGGCGCCGGAGCGGCCAAGACGCTCCACCAGTTGCTTGAACAGTTCCGGCCGATGGCTCTCCTCCTCGAGGCGCTGCCGGCGAACCTCTGCCGTTTCAATCCGTTTGGCAGTCCAGACGTTTCGATCGACCGTCCGTTCCTCGAGCCTCTTCTTTCCCGTTTTTTCGTCGATAACGGGCACCGTTACCGTCACCCGTTCGACACCGTCCTTGCGCAGCGTCACCGTGTCGCCTTCCGACACGCCGGCCTCCTCCAGGGCCTTCGGAAGGCTTACGCCCCAGAGCCGATGCACGGTTCCGTTGTCCGTTTTCACATCGGCGTAGGGGCTTTTATCGGCATCCTCGTCTTGCGGCCGGAACTTCGCATTGCCGGTTCCGACCAGCTCGCCCGTGACGCCGGCGGCGTGATCAACCCGGGATCTTTTTCCCCATCCCGGCTTCGGCTCAAAGTCCTCGCGAGCGGCATAAAGATCGGCCCGGTCGCGATGGCGAGTCATCGACACGTATGTCAGGTGCTGATCCATCAGCCCGGTTGCGAGCACGAATGTCCTGTCGACGGTCGCACCTTGGGACTTGTGAATGGTCGCAGCGTAACCGTGATCGACATTGCGATAGCTGTCTTCGCTGATGATGACATCTCGGCCATTATCGAGACGGACCGATAGCAATGGGTCGCCGTGCGTGTCGCCGGTGGAGACGACCGTGCCGAGCATGCCGTTCTTGACATATTGAGGCCCAAGCCTTTGCGCGCGCGGCTCGAGGAACCGGGCGTTTTCGAGGAAGATGATCCGGTCGCCGACGGCGAACTCCCGCACGCCTCGCTCCGTGTAAAATTCACGAGAGACGGTCAGGGCGCCTTCATCTTTCATGACGTTGCGCAGCGCTTCATTGAGCCGCCTTACGTCGTCATTGGTATGGGCGAGAACGAGCAGTTCGTCACCACGCATGCGAACCGACTGTTCTTTATCGGCATATTGCTGGATGAGATCGCGGCGAGCGCTCGTCCAGTCAGCAACGATGCGCTCCACAGCTTCAGCCCGGCTCTCCGCCTCGACAATATGCCCCCGCTGCGCATAAGCATCCAGCCCCTCCTCAACCTTGCCGCGGGCGAAAAGACGGGAGGCCTCTCGCGCCCACTCTTCACGCTGGCGCCGCACACCGGCAAGTTCGGCAGAACCGATCCGTTCGGAAATCGCCCGAAAGGCTGCGCCGGCCTGGATCGGCTGAAGCTGCATTGCATCGCCGACCAGAACCACCTTGGCTCCAGCCTCCTCGGCGCGCTTGAGCACACGCGCCATCTGCTGCGACGAGACCATGCCGGCTTCATCGATGACAAAGATGTCCCGCCGGTCGAGGAGATCGCGTCCTTTCTCCCAAGCCATTTCCCATGAGGCGAGCGTGCGCGATCTGATGCCGGAACTATCCTCAAGCCCTTCGGCCGCCTTGCCAGCAAGCGCCGCCCCGAAGACGCGGTAGTTGTCGCTCTCCCAGGCGACGCGCGCCGCGGCAAGCAGCGTCGATTTTCCCGCACCGGCATGCCCGACCACAGCGGCGATGCCAGTGTCGCCGGCGACATGATGGACAGCCTCCACCTGTTCGCGATCAAGCCTGAACGGATTTTCCGGACTGGCGGTTTCTATGGTTCTGACAGCCGCCGCAATTTTCGCGTTGGCGACGCCGAAGCCCTTGCGCCGGGCAAGAACTTCCGCCGACTGCGCCATGTCGTATTCGGCGCGCAGGATATCGCCTGTGGTGAAGACCGCAGGTTCGGCCACCTTGCCGGTCTGCAGGTTCGCCTGTTGCGGCTTCAACAGTACGAGATCATTAGAGGCCATCAGCTTGGCGCGTATGTTGGCGAAATCAGCGGGATCGTCGACATAGCGGTGCAGAGCCTTGGCGATGTCCCGTTCATCGAAGGTGGAGCGCTCGTTGCCGAGTTGTTTCAGGAGTAGATGCGGATCGGCCAGCAACCGGTCGGCCATCTCCTGCCGGCGCGCGAGATCGGCCGGCGCGAAATACATCGTGACACCCTTGCGGGCAAGCGCTGCCTTTTCTGGCCCGAGATGTTTCTGGGCAATCCCGTCGAGCCCCTGTTCGGCATAGGAACGCCCGTCGAGGCGTATCTCATGGCCGGCAAGCGCCAGATGCCGATTGGCTGTTTCCGCCCAGGCGATTTTCCAGCCCTTCATGGTCTCCTTGTCGCCGGCCCAGAGCCTGTAGACGATCTTGCCCTTCGGTCGGTCCGGCGTGACGACCCGCAACGGCTCGCCGTCGGTGCCAAGCACCGGCACTTTCTTCGGCCCGAAACCCTGTTCCGTCAGAGGTCGAAGCGCGGTCATCAGGTGGATGTGTGGATTGCCTTGCCTGTCATGATAAACCCAGTCGGCGATCATGCCCTTGGACGTCAGATTGTCCCGGACGAACTCGCGCACAAGGGCTATGTTCTCTGATCGCGTCAACTCTTCCGGAAGCGCGATGATCAACTCGCGGGCAAGCTGCGCGTCGGCACGAGTTTCGAATGCGTCCACTGCATTCCAAAGAGCTTCGCTGGCCGCAACGACGCTCTTCCCATCGATGGCCGCGCGCAGCCAGGCCGGTACCTGGTCCGGCAGCGCCAACTCTTCGTGTTTCAGTTCGGCACCGCCGCCACGGTAACTGAAGGAGGTTCCGGCCTGTTCGTCCATCATCCGCGCCCGATGACGATAGGCGGCGGCCGAAACGATACTGCGTCCCGCTCCCCTGCTGATCACCTGCGCTCTGACGAACATGATCGCCACTTACGTCTCCAGTCCTTCCAGGCACGTCGCGCAAGCGACGTATATTGCGCCCTCAAATCATCGGCCTGACAAGACCGATGCCGCGTTTCCGGAAGACGGCCCTGCTGGGATTTCCAATATCGATGTTTGGGGGCTTGTGTACGGTAGCGCTTTTTACTAACATTTTCTAGTCAGTTAAATGACGGGATAGAAATTTCCAAAGACGTTGAAAGGACTTGCCTATGGCCACCAAGCCTGCGCTCATGGATATTGATGCTCAAATCGAGAAGCTTCGCGAACGAAGAAAAACTTTAATAGTAAAATCAGCTGATCGTTTCGCGCGTGCGGCGACGAAGTCGGGATTGGCGAAGATGGAGATCGCTGACGAGGAGGTGGATCGCATCTTCGAAGAGATCGCAGCGCGATTTCGCAACGGCGAGAAGAAGCAAGCCGCTGGCTCACCTGCTTCGCCGCGTGGACAGGCAAATGGAGCGACTGGTTCGGAAACGGAGGTTCCTCATGACATCTGACCGAAAGAAGGGAGCGAGAGAAAAGTTCTTGCTCGGTGACATTGTCGTTCGCGCGGGCCTGTCGGACGCCGATCGGGCTTTCCTGCTTGGCGGACTTCTCGAAATGAAGCGGGTCGTGCAGGGGACACCTGAACATCGGCGTCTGTGCGATATCGGAGAGCTGGCCTTCAGAGATGCGGCATCCAACGGCGGGTTAGAACGCTTTTTGAAGGTGGCGGAATGAAGGGAAAGGCCAAACAGCATCCGAGCCTGTTGCTTATCACCATTCCCATCGCCGTCACCGGTTTTTCCTTTTACGTCGCCCACTGGCGTTGGCCTGAATTGGCGACCGGCATCACAGGCAAGACGCAATACTGGTTCCTTCGGGCGTCACCGTTGCCCGTCCTTTTGTTCGGGCCGCTGGCTGGACTGCTGGCGGTCTGGGCGCTGCCCCTCCATCGGCGAAGGCCCGTGGCATTGGCAAGCTTTCTCTGCTTTCTCCTGATGGCCGGCTTTTACGGGATGCGCGAGTTCGGGCGGCTTCAGCCGCTCGTAGAGAGCGGTGTGCTGACCTGGGATCAGGCGCTATCATTCGTCGACATGATTGCGGTCGTTGGCGCAGCGATGGGATTCATGGCGGCCGCGGTCGCGGCGCGCATCTCGAGCGTCGTGCCCGAACAGGTGACGCGCGCCAGGCGCGGAACATTCGGAGATGCAGACTGGCTGCCAATGTCGGCGGCGGCACGGCTGTTTCCCGATGATGGCGAAATCGTCATCGGTGAGCGCTACAGGGTCGACAAGGAACTCATCCATGAGCTGCCGTTCGATCCGAACGATCCGGCCACCTGGGGACGTGGTGGCAAAGCCCCGCTGCTGACCTACGCCCAGGATTTCGATTCGACCCACATGCTTTTCTTCGCGGGCTCTGGTGGCTTCAAGACCACCAGCAACGTCGTGCCGACGGCGCTCAGATATACGGGTCCGCTCATTTGCCTGGATCCGTCCACCGAGGTGGCCCCGATGGTCGTTGACCACCGAAGAGATAAACTCGATCGAGAGGTTGTTGTGCTCGATCCGGCAAATCCGGTCATGGGATTTAACGTGCTCGACGGCATCGAGCACTCGCTAAAAAAGGAAGAGGACATTGTCGGCATCGCGCACATGTTACTCTCGGAAAGCTTGCGCTTCGAATCGTCGACTGGCTCTTACTTCCAATCGCAGGCGCACAATCTGCTGACTGGTCTTCTGGCGCATGTGATGCTGTCACCGGAATATGCAGGACGGCGAAACCTGCGCAGCCTGCGCCAGATCGTCTCCGAGCCGGAAACCTCCGTGCTTGCCATGCTGCGCGACGTACAGGAACACTCCGCGTCCGCCTTCATCCGCGAAACGCTCGGCGTTTTTGTTAACATGACCGAGCAAACGTTCTCAGGCGTCTATTCGACGGCATCGAAAGATACGCAATGGCTGTCGCTCGATAATTACGCGGCACTGGTTTGCGGCAACACGTTCAAATCGAGCGAGATCGCTGGCGGAAAGAAAGACGTGTTTATCAATATCCCCGCATCGATCCTGCGGTCCTATCCCGGTATCGGTCGGGTGATCATCGGCTCGCTGATCAACGCGATGATCGCAGCGGATGGTGCGTTCACGAGGCGAGCGTTGTTCATTTTGGACGAAGTCGATCTGCTTGGCTACATGCGCTTGCTTGAAGAGGCTCGCGATCGCGGTCGCAAGTATGGCGTCAGCATGATGCTGATGTACCAGTCCGTCGGGCAACTGGAACGGCACTTCGGAAAAGACGGTGCGGTGTCGTGGATCGACGGCTGCGCTTTCGCGAGTTACGCCGCGATCAAGGCACTGGATACCGCCCGCAACGTCTCTGCCCAATGTGGAGAAATGACTGTCGAAGTCAAAGGCAGTTCTCGCAATCTCGGCTGGGGTACGAAAAACAGCGCATCGCTCAAATCAGAAAACATCAATTTCCAGCGCCGCCCGTTGATAATGCCGCACGAAATCACCCAATCGATGCGCAAGGACGAGCAGATCATTATCGTCCAGGGCCATAGTCCGATCCGCTGCGGGCGGGCGATCTATTTCAGGCGGAAGGACATGGATATGCACGCCAGGCCCAACAGGTTTGCCAAGCTGGGACCTTGACGGCTCAGGCGTTTTCTTGCGGACCGTATTCGGCTTCTATTGGCCATTTCGTTGCCTTCATCAGCGCCAGTGCCGCGTCTATCGCCTTCTAGCGCTTCGATCAGGTCGTTGTGTCTCGTTGAAGGATGAGCATGGACACCGAAGAATTGACGATGTGCTAGCTCAACCCGTCCTAGTGCCTCTCCAGCGTAGATGACAGATGCTCCTGTATCGTAGTCGTCGCGGTCGCCGCAATGGATGCCATTTGATCCTCCTTTTTCGAAAACATGCGATGCCTGAACATGGACCTACTGACGATTGGAAGCGAAGACAGCTCGCCATCTGATTTACCGGCTGTGCTCACCTCGACGATCGCGCCCGGACGTAACGTTGAGACCGGGAAGCTTGAGCGTCAGGATGATCGGACACTGCCGAAACCGCAACAGGCATCCATCACAGAAATGAATCGGAAGCGACCTTTCGATTCATAAGTCTCGTTGGACCAGATCGCGAGCATCGCCGATCATGCGGGGATGGGAACACACCACTACCAGCTTTATTGCCAGAGGATCGACGCCAACAGGAACATGGCCCGATATTACGCGCTTGCGATCCGGCCAACCCTTTTTGGCGAAATAGCCGTCGTGCGAAGCTGGGGACGGATCGGCAAGGCTGGCGGGGAGATGACCGAGGTGTTCGGCAATGAGAATGATGCGATATCGCGCTTTCTCGAACTGGTACTGCAGAAGCGCAAAAGGGGCTATCAACCGGCAAGAAACTGTGGAAACCCCTGCAGGAGCGCCACTCTAAGGACATCGCCGCATGACAACGTAACGATCGCCTGAAAGGGTTTTCCCGTCTTTAACGAGGAAACCGTCATGACCACAACCAATGAAATCGCCGAAAAGATTGCATCCGAACAGAACCTGACCAAAGCCCAGGCGAAATCGATCGTCGAAACCGTCTTCGCGTCGATCACGACGGCAGCCACGTCCGGAGCGGAAACATCTATCCCGGGATTCGGCAAGTTCAAGATCAAGGATACCCCGGAGCGTGAGGCTCGCAATCCGGCAACCGGCGCCACCATCAAGGTTGCCGCTGCGAAGAAGCTTACGTTCCAGCCTGCCAAAGCACTGAAAGATGTGCTGAACAAGTGAGCCGAACCGCGGTAAGCGGGATCATCAGGGGGAGCCGCCAAAGCGGCTCCCAGCGGCGGAGTATCATTGGCGCTGCTTGCCTTGACGCTTAAAGCTGATCTCGATCTCGATGGCAATCGGACGATGGTGGCAGCATTGCGGGTGTATGCCGCCCTCAGAAGGGCGGCACGGCGTCAACGGAACCGTCCTGCTCGGCCATGATAACGGCCAGTTCCGCCAGCGCCAGTTCCAGCTCCGCGGCAATCTGGCGACGCTCGTCCGGGTGGCAATGGTTCATCTCGGCGCGCAGTTCTTCGATATGTTGTTCCAGTAGCATCGTCATCTCCCTGACGTTTGAGAAAGATGACGCCGCCGGGCGTGAGGAAATGACGGGGTCAGGGATCGCATCGGCGACCGCCAGAGGCGGCGAGCGGGGTGCCGGGTTTGTTGGAGCGCAGGGAACCGGAGCGGAAGCAAAATCGGGAGGCCACGCGAAGTCCTTGAGGCCGGCATTTGCTCACGGCACGATTGTTCACTCTGAGCAGACCCCACCTTTCCGCATTGCGGCCGGAAGGAGGAAGCGGGCTCGATGCCCGGTTCCTTCTTGATTTGAGCAAGGGAAAAGCCCCGCCGCTCCCGGCAGGGCTCCGTCTTTGATCAGGCGTCGCGCTTCGGGCGGTTCCAGACCAACGTGTAGTCGCCTTCCCTCTCGGTCGGCCAAAGTGCTGCATTGATCGGGGCTGGAAAGCTCGGATCGTCGAGCTTGACCGAGATGTAGGGCTCTCCGTCGCCGGAAACCTGGCTCCAGGCCGCGCCGACTTAGGCCGCTCCGGACATGATCCGGAAGTCGGGAGCGTCGCGGGATGTGCGTTCGATCGGGTTCAGGCGGGCCTTCATGGAGACCGTCAGAGTGCGTACGTGGCCGAGGATGGTGTTGTCCTTGGTGGAGAATTCGCCGATGACTGCCATTGTCGTGATCCTTTCGGTTTGATCGGGCCGCGACCATCGCGTCCTCGATGACTGTCGAATTGATCGGGGACGATCGGACCGCATCCTTAAGGGACCGGAATGCAATGGAGGGCGGCGGGAGACGGCTTTCTTGGACCGCGAGGAATGCGAACGCAGTTCGCAGGGGAAGAAAGTTGGCGATGCCGTTGCGGGAGAACGATCGAGGCGCAGCCGCTCTTCGATCAGACATGTCAAATCGAGGCCGCGTTGGCCGCGCCCACTTCATATGCCCGAATGGATGGCAGCAATGGCCACATCGATCGTTTGGGAATTTGCCGGGCCAATGCGACAAGTCCGAGGAGCGTCGCCGAACTTTCCGTCTCGGTGGCGGCTCCGGTTTTCAATCTGGCACATGTCGCCCATGCTTGCTCGTATCCGCAAGAATGACCTGTTGCTGATGCAGGACGCATAAGGGCCAGTCGCAGCAAAACTGGCTCGCGCCCGCACGGAACAAGATCGCCTTCGCTTTCCTCCCGAACGGTCAATCCGCGCTGCCCGGATTCAGATTTTGGGAGCAGTACCAAAGGACGCTCTAAAAAGAGAGGGGCGCTATTACACTGCCTCCCTCGTCGCGCAGGCATCCGCCCTTGGCTGAAGACCGTGGAGATAATTGACCGCCCGCTGCGCATGCGCGGCCGCCTGGAAAATTGCCCGTTTGTCGTTGGCCAGCACCGAGAGCCATGACTGCAGATAGGACGCGTGATCCGGCCGCGGCTCAAGTTCCGGCGCGATACCGAGGTCAGCGCAGAGGAAGCAACTGCCAAGTTCGGCAATGAGTTCTTCCCGCGCTCGCTCCGTCCGGTCCTTGGCATAGCGCGACAGGTCGCGTCCCACGCGATGTTCTGCCGCCGTCCAGTGGGTCGCCTCATGGCTGAGGACTGCCGCATACCCGGCGGCATCGCGGAAGGCTTCGAACGGTGGCATCTGGATATAGTCCATGGCCGGAGAATAGTATGCCTGGTTGCCGCCGTGCCGAATGACTGCGCCGGTATTGCGGAAGAACTCGTCGGCGTGACCGATGCGCTCGATCGGGCTCAGGAGCGGTTCGGGTACGCCATGATAGTGGTCAGGCAGGCCGTCGATCTGCGCTACGTTGAACACCGTGTACGATTTAAGGAACGGAATATCGCGCTCCACCTCGCCGCCATTACTGTCGGTCTCCGACTTGGTGAAGCGGCTTGCATAGATGACCGTCGTTCCGGTCTCGCCCTTGCGAACAGCTCCATCCAGCTGCAAGGCCTGTTTGAACGTCATCCATGTCGGCGAGACATAGCCCCTCGCTGTGCTCTCCGACCACAACAGCAGCACGTTGAGACCGCTATAGGCTTCGCCGTTGTGGCGCAGCGGCCGGGTGATCCGTCCGGTCGTATTTGCGGCCGACCAGGGCTTCATCCACGGACGGACGCCTTTTTCCAGATCCGCAACGATCATGTCGGTGATCCGCGCATAGAGATCGGCGCGCTCGCCCTGCCCTTTTCTTTTCATATCCTTGAACCTCCGTTTTCGGAGGTCGCGACCATCGCGACCCCGTCACGTCGGTCAAAAGCCGGGCAGATCAGGGATGAGCGCACGCGGAACGCGCCGTAACAACGTGAAGGAGGGCGAAGCCCTTGCGCGAGACCCTCGGCCCGGCAGACCGAAGGCGGGACGGGGTAGCAATGGACAGATTACCGATCTTCATCCGCAGCCAAGGCGAGGGCTTCGCCAGCAAGACCACTTTCTGCCGCACGGCAGCGGACGGAATCTTAGCAACGGCGCGGTTGAGGTTGGGACCTTCTGTCGACGCATTGAAGTCGCGTCCCGTCGTAGATTCGAGGTGGTGGCCGGCACAGGCCCTCGTGACTTCGAGCTGACGAGAACAGGACACCTTCGTCGACGTGAACAAAGGCGGGGCCGGAGCCCCGCCGTGATGGATGTTATTCGAAGGCTGACAGCTGGACTGCTGCCGCCTTGCGGTCGAGCGTCTGGCCGGGATTTTCGACCGGCCGGTCGAAGGGTTTCCATGTTTCGCCCACCACCTGCTCATAGGCTGCGACAGCGCCGACGGCCGCCATTCTGAGCGCATGTGCCTGGATGCCCATGTCGGCTGCGAATTCGCGCTTGCGCTGGGCGGCGCTCTCATAGCCGACCGGACCGTCGAGATCCTCGTCGCGGGCATCCGCAGCGCTCTTGGCGGTGGCGTTCCGCGCCTCGGTGACGGCGCGGGAGTAGAACTGACCGGCGCCATGGGCCGATCCGACATAGGCCCCGACGATGCGCTGCAGATGGATCTGCATCGCCCGGTCGCCAAGGCCATCGGAAAGTGCGGTGGCGGTTTCGACGATCAGGCGCTCGTGCATGTCACGGATGCCATCGCTGTCGACAATGGCGGTCCCGAAGCTTTCGGCGATCCGAAGCGCCTGTGCTTCATCGGGGCATGAAAGGCGGACCATTTCTAGGGTGGCGCCTCTGCGCAGCGGCACGACGCGGGCGGATTGGCGGATTGATTGACGGGATTGGGTTGCTGACTTTGCCATGGTGGTCTCCTTTGCTTCGCCGAAGTGTCGGCCCCCTGGCCGTTCTGTCCTTCGGTGCGGTCGAAAGGAACAGGCGCAATCCGGGCGGATCAGGGCCCGGGCAGGCCAGATCGAGCGAAGCAGGCAGGCGGTCAAGCAGGGGTGACAAGCCCTTGCGAAGCCCGCGTGCCTGCTTTGTCGAGAGCGGCATGACCGGCCGCCCCGCGGCGCGACAGCGGCCTTGAACCGAACGGGCGCCGGTTCAGACGCCACGAAACCGAAGGACGGAACGGCCAGAGGCAAACCTCGGATGCCGAAGCTGAGAGGAAACCACGCTAGACCTGCGCCAGGCCGCGCCGATCCAACGTCCAAGCCGCAGCTTGCCCAGTCATCACAACCGCCGACGTCACTATCGGCTCGTGGTCCCGTTTGGCCTGGGCCACCCGGCAGATGTGCACGGGCACGCAATGATGCGATTGCATCCTCCTGTCGCGCGAGCGTTCACGAAAGTCCATCGACGGAGGAATTATGCCGCATAACCGAGACAATCGTCCGCAGTGCGCGACCAAATATGTTCCAGCTTCTCGTCGTGCGTCATCACAAGGGAGGGCCTGGATTCGCGTTCGATGACAGCGCTTTGCATGCGTTCGGGCGAGCTCTTGTCGGCCAGGTCGCAATAACCGCGGAAGTGCCAGAGGCACCCGTCGACCGGCAGAGAGAAGAGGATGCTGGTGGCCAAACGGGTCGGGAATTCGCGCATGGCGAATATCCCGGCCTTGATCGAGAGCGGCGGCAGTATCTCAAACGTGTAGTCGTGGGATGCGTCGGCGATCTCGAACCATTCGCCACTGTAGAGCGCGCTGTCGTCCCACTCCCATACATGCTCAGCCTCGTTCGGTAATGATCGCGCTGATGTGGCACCCATGGCTGCACGCCAACTCTACTGTTTTCCAAAAAAATGCTGCTGGGGCCCTCGAGGGACGCCAAGCGGCGCGGCTCCCGGGATAGCGAAAAATCACTGAAAATTCCGACTTTTTATCTTCAGCGTATCGATATGAAGATCAGGCGTGAACATATCCCGCGGGACGACCGGCCTCGGCCGATCGCGAGAGTCCGGCCCACCGCCCCCATGGGCAAACTCATCGCCTCGCCCCGTTGGCAGCCTGAATTCGACATCCCGATCGGCCAGGCCAACGAGATCGCCTGACAGATCGAATAGTTGCTGCGCGACAAGATGCACGACCTCCCCTTCCCGCTGAATCCGCCCATTGATTGCCATCATCGAGGATCCGAGCACCACGCTCCTGCGCTTCTCGAACAGTGACGGCCAGACGACGATGTTGGCAGGGCCTGTTTCGTCCTCGATGGTGATGAACATGACACCCTTGGCCGACCCGGGCTTCTGGCGCACCAGCACCAAACCTGCAGTATAAACCCATCGCCCATCCCGAGCATTCATCGCCTCCGCACAGGAGATGATGTTGCGTGCCGACAGGTCCCTGCGCAGGAACGCAACCGGATGCTGCCGTAGCGTCAAGCCCGTATGGCTGTAATCTTCGATGACGTTGTGCCCGTCCGTCATCTGCCGAAGGGCGACCTCCGGCTCCTGCTGCTCAGCAATTGCCGCCATCTCGCGCTCAGTCGCGGCGGCAAACAACGGCAATGGCTCATCACGCAGCGCCTTGATGGCCCAGAGCGCGTCGCGCCTCTCGAGTTTGAGCGATGGCAGAAAGGCATCGGCCTCTGCCAGCTGGACAAGGGCCTCCGTCGGCACGCTGGACCGGCGCCACATGTCATCGACGGATAAGAAAGGACTATTCATGCGTGCCGTCACGATCCGCGCTGCGTCAGCGACAGCCAGTCCCTTCACCTGCCGAAACCCAAGCCGGACAGCATGCCGATTGGTGCTGCCGATCTTTTCCAGCGTGCAGTCCCAGCGCGAGCGGTTGACGCACACGGGTCGCACCTCGACGCCGTGCTTGATCGCATCACCAACGATCTGGGCGGGCGCATAAAAACCCATCGGCTGACTGTTCAAAAGGGCGGCACAAAAGACATCCGGATAATGGCATTTGATGTAGTTCGATGCATAGGCGATCAGCGCGAAAGATGCCGCGTGACTTTCCGGAAAACCGTAGCTGCCGAAACCTTCGAGCTGAGAAAAGGTCTTTTCGGCGAACTCCGCCGAATAACCGTTCTTGACCATGCCGGAGACGAGTTTTTCCTTGAAGCGGGAGACCCCGCCGGTGAACTTGAAGGTGGCCATCGACTTGCGCAGCTGGTCGGCCTCGCCACCGGTAAAACCGGCGCAGACCATGGCGACCCGCATGGCGCTCTCCTGAAACAGCGGCACGCCCAGCGTCTTGCCGAGCACGGCCTCAAGCTCGGGTGTGGGATACTCTACCGGCTCCTTGCCTTCGCGGCGGCGAAGATAGGGATGCACCATGTCGCCCTGGATAGGACCGGGCCGGACGATCGCCACCTGCACGACCAGATCGTAGAAGGTGCGGGGTTTCAGGCGCGGCAACATCGCCATCTGCGCGCGGCTTTCGATCTGGAAGGTCCCGAGCGTATCGGCTTTTCGGATCATTGCGTAGGTGGCTGCGTCTTCCTGCTGGATCGTAGACAGATCGAGATCCTCGCCCTTATCCTCACGGATGAGATGAAACGCCTTTGCCATGCAGGTGAGCATGCCGAGTGCGAGCACATCTACCTTCATGAACTTCAGCGCCTCGACGTCATCCTTGTCCCATTCGATGATCTGGCGGTCCTTCATCGTTGCCGGCTCGATCGGCACGAGATCGTCCAGCCGGTCATGGGTGAGGACAAATCCTCCTGGATGCTGGCCAAGGTGGCGTGGCGCACCCATCAGCTGCTGCGCCAGTTTCAGGGTGAGCGCTAAGCGCCGGTCGTCGGGGTTGAGGTTGAGTTCCCGGATATTTCGGTCGGGCACTTCCTCCGACCAGGACCACATGCCTGATGATAGCGCCTTGATCACGTCTTCCGGCAGGCGTAGCGCCTTGCCGACATCGCGGATCGCTCCCTTGGCACGATACCGCGTAACGGTGGCGCAGAGGGCTGCCTTGTCATGTCGGTAGGTCTTGTAGATCCATTGGATGACCTCCTCGCGCCGCTCATGCTCGAAGTCGACATCGATATCCGGCGGTTCGTCGCGTTCCTGGCTGACGAAGCGCTCGAAGAGAAGGTCGTTGGTCGAGGGATCGATAGAGGTAATGCCGAGAATATAGCAGACGGCGCTGTTGGCCGCCGATCCCCTGCCCTGGCAGAGAATGCTCTGGCTTCTTGCAAAGCGCACGATCGAAAACACCGTCAGAAAATACGGCGCATATTTCATGGTGCGGATGAGATCGAGCTCATGCCGTACGGTTTTCAAGACGTCGGGCGGCAGCCCTTCCGGATAGCGGTCAGGCGCGCATTCCCAGACATAATGCTCAAGCGAGGCTTGGGCATCCTTGCCCGGCACGATAGCTTCTTCCGGATATTGATAGGTCAGCTCCTCGAGAGAAAACGTGCAGCGCCGCACGATCTCCATGGTTCGCGCCAGGGCCTCCGGATAACGTGGAAATAGGCGAGCCATTTCTTCCGGAGGCTTCAGATATCGGTCGGCATGACGCTCTCGCTCGAAGCCGACGTCATCGATCGTGGTATTGTGCCTGATGCAGGTAACGATGTCCTGCAACTGCCGCCGACCCGGCTCATGAAACAGCACGTCATTGGTGACGACGGTTTTGACCCTGAACCGTGCCGCCATGTTGGAAATCTCATGGAGCCGCATCTGGTCGTTGGGTCGCCGGCGCAGGCACAGCGATACATAGGCTCGATCACCAAAAACGTGCGCCAACTTGCGAAGCTGTGCTGCGCATGTGGCGTCCGGCAGATCCGGCACCAGAATGCCGATCATGCCTTCCGAGTAAGCCATGACATCGTCCCAGTGCAGAATGCAGTTGTTCTTGCCGCCGCGCGACTTGCCAAGCGTGATGAGCCGGGTCAGCCGCGAATATGCCGGACGATCCATCGGATAGACCAGCAACGACATACCGTCGGCGAGGTCGAGGCGACAGCCAACGACAAGGCGGAGACCTGTCGCGCGGGATGCTTCAAGGGCGCGGACGATGCCTGCGAGCGAATTGCGATCGACGACGCCGATCGCACTGATCCCAAGGAGTTTTGCAGTATCAAATAACTCCTGCGCCGACGAGGCACCACGCAGAAACGAAAAATGTGTCGTGACCTGGAGCTCGGCATAGCTCATGCGAATATCCCGTGGCAGAACCAGCGGTGTGACCCGGTTTCCGGATTAATACCGTCGCCGGAGCGGAACACCCAAAGACGCTCACCGGATTCGTCCTCGATGACGAAATAGTCGCGCACGGCGTCCATTTCGGCATCTCGCTGCCACCATTCCCCGAAAATGCGTTCCGGGCCGTCGGCACATTTGACCTTGCGGCGTTTGCCACGCCAGACGATGGAGACTGGGGGCCGGTCCGGCATCAGCGCGATCGCCTCGATCAACTCAGGTCTCGGTAAGAGACGAACGGGGCGGCGCCAATGGCTGACCCAGGCAACGGCGATCGGTTCGGCGACGGGGCTGATGCGCTGGACAGAGCGTTCCGGCACATCGGATGCGACCGGTGCGACGCGATAGACCCTCTGCCCCCGGTTTCCATAGAGGTCGATTAGCGGCGTGACATCGGTGACGTCATCCTCGACCAGAGCAGAGGCTTTCTGAGCCTCCTCGAGAGGCTCGGCTATCACGGCGAGCAGGATCAGCTTTTCGATCCCGAAGCCCGGCTCGATCTTTTCCGTCCGGTCCCGAAACAGTTTTGTCAGCCAGGCGACATCTCGGGCGGGCCTGGCGGTTCCGGCGCGGATGGCCTGTCTCGTGCCATCGACCTTCTCGACGATCAGGTCGGCACGGCGAATGCCAAGCCCGCGCTTCTGGAGTTCGTCAACGAGTTGGACGACCAGACGGCCAACATATTTATTGATTGTTTCCGCAGCCCCGATCGGTTCGGCAAAGGCCTTGGAGACTTCAACCAGCTCTGCGGTCCGGATCGGTTCGATCGGCTCAGCGACACGACAGAGCATCTGGTCGAGACGGCGGCCGACCTCCGGACCGAAGCGCAATGTCAGCGGGGCCCGCGGGGTGTTGGCAAGCTCGCCGATTGTCTGGAAACCGAGAATGCGCAGATCAGAGACGATCTTTGACGGCAGGCGCAGAAGCGAAATCGGCAGTTTTTTGACGGCATGGGCCGTCTCGCCCGGAGGAACGACAATCGTTTCGCAATTGATTGCGCGGGCGCAAGCATGGGCAGCACCCCAGCTGTCGGCAACCGCCACGCGCGCCGTCAGTTTTCGGGCAAGAAACTGGTTGGCGATCTTTGTCACCATCGGCAGTTCACCACCCTGCAGATGATCGGCGCCTTCCGTATCCATGACGATACCATCAATCCCGTCGACGGCGACGATCGGCGAATAGATCGTCAGCGCCCAGAGCGTGATGCGCTCGAGCGCGGCTTGATCGGCTTGCGAATCTGCGTCAACCAGCATCAGGCCGCGAAACAGCGACTGCGCCTTTGCCGCCGCCATGCCGGCATGCACGCCCGCCTTTCTGGCAGCCGGATCGGCGGCAGACACCCATCGCTTCGAACCGCTTCTCGCGATCACGGCGATTGGCTGTTCAGGCGGAATAGACGGATCGGCCCGACGAATGCGATCCGTCGGCAGATCCGGAAGATAGATCGAGACGACCCTTGTCATCGCACGCCCTCACGAGAAACTCAGCACACTCACCCGCTTTCACGCGCATCAATTCCAGAAACCATTGAGGCCTGCCCACCCCCGGTACCGGCAACTCCTCTGACGGCATCACGCTGACACGCCACCGCGTGGTCGAGGCCGTCGGCTGCCCAAAGTCATTGGCCTCCGTCTGTCGCCGCCATCGGCGGACCGCGAGCGCCATGGTTCCGGTTCGCTCGGCTGCAAGCTGCAGGCGGCGGGAACTGACCATAGGCAGGCGAACAAGTTCACCGACGACGGCACCAAGTCCGCCGAAGGAAAGGCCCTCCTCCATATTGGCCAGCACATCCTCTTCCTTGTCGGATTCAACAAAGATGACGCGGTCGGGATGCAGACCCACATGGGCAAGAGCTGGAAAAAAAAGATCCGGCCGCGTCAGACACCAGATGACGGGGCCTTTTGTTCTTGCGGCAATGCCGGCAACACAAAGGGCGGCCGCCGCACCATCGACAGTACCGGAGCCACCGCCTGCAAACTCGTGCAGCGCGCCATAGGCGAGGCCCCCGCCGGGCAAGGCCGCATCGATCTCGGAAACGCCAAAAGAAAGTGTTCCGGCCCGCTTCGCGGATACCCCTTCCATCGACGCGATGCGGTCTCGCAAGTCGCAAATCACCCTCTGGCGGGCAGCAGTCATCGTTCACGGCTCCCTTCAAGGTCGTGTTCAAAGGATCGACATTATGTCGTACGGGCTATATGTTCATTGTTTGTTCTCGTAATGCAAAAGAGTCAAGCACCACATGGTTGAGGAATATTATCCCAGTATTAGCAAAGTCGAAGATTCGAAAAGGATTCAAGGAGGTAAGGGGAAACAGAAATTTTTGCAGCCCTGGCGTCCGTCGGGTTCAAAACGGTGGATAGCGGGGATAGATGAACGGCGTCACAATCTTCTTAAGGTTTTCGTGCTGAACTCGTTTGCATGACGAAGCCACCGAGATCAAAGCCGCTCCTTCGTGATACCGAAGCTCCGCTACGGTCAAAGCCGCGTCGGAAGCGCAATCCCGCACAGCCACAGCTGCTGTTTGATCCGATGCCCGATCGCGTCGAGCCGGCGCTCGCCCAATTGAAGGCGCACCCTCCACAAGGCGACCAATGGAGCTGGGAGCTGAAATGGGATGGCTATCGCCTCGCTATCCATATCGAGCCGACAGGGGTCCGCATCCTCACGCGTGGTGGCCATGACTGGACGCACCGGTTTCCGGCGATCGAGCAGGCTGCCCGCGCGCTTGGTCCGGCAACGATGATCATTGATGGCGAGGCGGTTGTGCTTGACGATGAAGGGCGGCCGGATTTCGGGCTGCTGCAGAAATCGTTGGGTGCGTCTGGAAAGACGGCTGGCAACCGAGCTTCGGACGCCATCCTCTACGCGTTCGATCTTATTTATCTCGACGGCCATGACCTGCGCAACGTGGAGTACCGTTCGCGCCGGCATCTTCTCGAGGATACGCTGAACGGGCACGACGGCGCGATCCGCCTTTCGGAAACCATTGACGCCGATCCCGCGATCCTGCTGGAACACGTTGGCAGCCTTGGCCTCGAGGGCATCGTCGGCAAGCAATTGGATCAACCCTATCGCTCCGGCCGGACCGGCGACTGGGTCAAGATCAAGTGCGTTAAGAGCGAAGCCTTCATGGTTGTTGGCTACGAGCCATCGACGGCATCTCCCGACGGCTTCGGCTCTCTGGTGCTTGCTGCCTATCGCGGTGACGAGCTCGTTCATGTCGGGAACGTCGGGACGGGCTTCAGGCAAGCCGAGATGAACAGGCTGCGCAAGATGATCGACAGGCTGCGCTGGAAACGGAAACAGCCGCCTGTTCCATATGCCGAAAAGGCAGACATCGTTTGGGTCGAGCCGACTTTGATTGCCGAGATCGAGTTTCGGGCCTGGACGGCGGACGGCAAGCTACGCCATGCTTCCTACAAGGGATTGCGGGAACGACAAGACAATGCCGACGTTTACAGGCTCCAGTAGCGAAGTAGGCGCGATGCCGTGAACACACCGCATCTGCTTTAAGCGGAGGGCTTTCCAGCATGTGCAACCTTTATCGGATGGAAGACAAGGACTGGGTCTCGAAATGGGCCCAGGACGCCGAAAGCCTGATCAACCTAATGCCAGCCTATCAGATGAACCCGGACCAAATGGGGCCGATCGTGCGCAACACGGCGGAAGGCAAGAAGCAGCTTGTGCATGCGCGATGGGGATTACCGTCCCCTCGCTTCGCCTTGGAGAAAGCGGCCAAAGCCAAGGCCGAGAAGCTCGCGGCCAAGGGCAAGCCATTTGATCTCGAGGAGCTGATCCGCATGGAGGCCGACCGCGGCACGACAAACGTGCGTAAGCTCAATTTCCCGCATTGGACGCGATGGTTCGACGTCGAACACAGATGCCTTGTCCCAGTCACCAGCTTTGCCGAACCCGATCCGGCGAGCAGAGAGGAAGGCGGCAATGTGCCCAATGCCTGGTTTGCCCGGGATGACGAGAAATCCCTGATGTTTTTTGCCGGCATCCATGTGCCGCAATGGAAGAGCGTCCGGAAGGTTCGGGACGGACTCACGATCGACGACCTCTATGGTTTTCTGACCACGGATCCCAACGATCTCGTGAAACCGATCCATGAGAAAGCCATGCCGGTTCTGTTGCTGACGAAGGAGGACACGGACATCTGGATGCGGGCGCCGTGGGACGAGGCAAAACATCTTGTCCGCCCGCTTCAGAACGATGCGTTGATTATTTCGTCGCGAGAACCGTACGGGTCCACCGTCGTGTCGAAATCGGGCGAACCGGTTGGCCAAGACTGATTTGTGTCGTGTCTGACCGTGAGTGCGTTCACGGTGCGATTCCGCCAGCAACGGTCAATATCGTCCCGGTAATAAATCTGGCCATTGGTGACGCGAGCCAGATCGCCGCATCTGCGATGTCTTCCGGCTCGGCTATGCGCCCCAACGGGGTGGCACGCGCAACTTTCCCGGGTCGATCTGGGTTGCCCTCACGCGCGTGGATATCTGTCGCCGTCGTGCCTACGCGGATCGCGTTCACGCGAACTCCAACGGAACCAAGCTCCTTGCCGGCACCGATCGTCAGTGTTTCCACCGCGCCTTTGGAAGCCGCATAATGCACATATTCCCCTGGACTACCAAGCGTCGCCGCGAGGGACGACATGTTGACAATCGAGCCACCCGCACCACCACGATCGGACGCCATCCGCTCTATCGCTTCCTGGAGGCAATAAATCGTGCCAAAAAGGTTGGTCGCGAAAGTGGCTTGCAGGGCACCCTCGGTCAAACTTTCGAGCGTGGACGTTCCTCCGATGATCCCGGCATTATTAACAAGGCAGTCGATCGGGCCGAGTAATTCATCGCAAGTGCGGAAGAGATTTTTTACCGCGTTGCGATCCGAGACATCAGCGCCAACAGCGATTGCCTTCGCGCCTTCGGCCTCGCAACGCTCGGCCGTCGCAGATGCGCCTTCAGCGTCGGAGTGATAGTTCACACACACATCGTATCCTGCCCGCGCAAACGCAATTGCAGTTGCTGCACCTATCCCTTTGCTGGCACCTGTTACAAGGACGATAGATCGAGACGGCATTTGCGAAGAACTCTCTTAAATAGCTGCTAGCTAGACAGGTCGTGGAGATCGGTAGTGATCGCCGCACCGACTGAAAACTCCGAAAACCGGACATCCAGTCCGCCACGCTCAGGCGTACATGCAGTCAACCCAACGAAATAATGGGGAACTTTAGGAAACGGAGCAAGCCGCAGCAACGGCCATATGCTCCCATTGGAGGATGCCTGAATACGCATCGTGCCTTCCTTCAATGTGATCCGGATATAGAAATCTTCAAGTTCCTTGAAGGGCTGGGACACTGACCAGTCGGATTTTCCATCGGTGATGACTGTGCTGAGAAACCGTTCGCCATCTGTAAACTCAACGCCTGACTTCACCCATCGATTTTCATCAATGCGCACCATAAGACCGGCCTGATCGTAGAGCGACCGGAATTCGCCTTGGACGCGGACACTCGCTGTGAAACCATCCACGACCGTTACGCCTAGGAAATGGCCACTGTCGCGCGTGAAGCCGTAATGCGTTTCACGCCAGAAGTCAGTGTTTGCTTCGGTGGTTAAAGAGAGACCCGTCTCGGTGGCTTCCCACACTACAGGTTTATTCAGCCACTCGGCTTCTTTGAGATTAACGTCCACGGCACTGTCTCCGGAATTGCCCTTGCATCACTGCTGGTGGGGCTATTGCCCGACTCAACGGATACCCGTGATCATAAACTCGGTAAAGTGAGTGTTGGCCTGCTGCCAGTTTCGTGGACACCAAGTTAAGGTGCTTCCAACGAAACTGGAGTGCATAAATGCAATGAAGCAAGTCCAGCCGCGAGTACAAGCTTGAGGCAGTGAAGTTCGTTAGGGAGCGTGAGGCCACACCGTCACCGAAGCGCTCGGCAAAAATCTTTCGATGGCAGTTGGTAGCACTATAGACAAAGCGCCTGACGGTCAGATGCAATTCGATCCGTCGAGCCATACACGGCAGATCACCGATCACCGGAGGGAAACGGTCCCGCAGTGGGGACATATGGAGTCCGTTGACCCGGCGGACGCAGTGACAACGATCGCGTCGGTGGCATCATGCACCGATTCAACGTTCAAACCGGCCGGGATCAGGTCGGAAGTCGAAACTGGGCTCGCATGGCGCTGATTCTCCTTCGAAAATCACACCAATTGAATCCGAAACATCATCGAGAATGAGTCAGTGCCCAAAAAGATCCCGCGGCCATAGTCGCGACGCGCTGCGTGAAGGACAATGTATTGCGAAGATTGCCAGACATGTTCGTCACCCCTCTGGCATAAACTATGCCACGCAAACGATTTCCGATTGCGTGGCATAGTCCTTGATTGGCGGCGGGGATATCCCCCGCCGATGCTCATGTCGTTGACCGATCGCCGATCAAAACTCCTGCCAGTCGTCCTTTGACGTATCGACAGCAGCGTTACCGGAGAATGCGGATGCAAGCTTGCGGCCAAGCGCGCGTACGGGGGATGCCACATATCTGTCGTTGCCGCCGGCATTGCGAACCGGAGCGGGCTGGCTCTTCTGCTGATAGGCGGTATCGGCGAGCTTGAACTGCGCGAGAAGCTGGTTGAGCGAAGCTACCTCCTTGGCCAGATTG
>Ga0157371_10000803_pt1 | contig 36021 bp, 28 predicted proteins | sample C45metaG_FD_113462 | JGI IMG/M metagenome (GOLD analysis project Ga0157371, IMG submission 113462) | Corn rhizosphere microbial communities from Kellogg Biological Station, Michigan, USA - C4-5 metaG | ecosystem: Host-associated > Plants > Roots > Rhizosphere > Soil | place: USA: Michigan... | reverse complement strand
ATTGGCGAGTTTGGATAAAGGTGAAATGAGCAAGGCAAAAATAGACTACCTTCAAAAAGCAAATGCAATAAATCCTATTGACCCGGATGTAGTATTTGATTTATGTGAGCTCTATTTTAAACTGAATCTTTTTGACAAGGCCAGCAATATTTTACAACCAGCTTTAACTGCTGACAGTACAAATCTGCAGTTGTTAAAAATGAAAATGCCTATCAGCATGGCTAGCAAAAAGTATGATGACGCTATCCAAACGGGCGAAAAACTACTAAGTTATGGTGACAGTTCTACTTTTGTGCTTAATAACCTGGGTAAATCTTATTTTTTCCTTCTCGATTATAAAAATGCATTAAAGAACTTTTTAACTATAGAAAGTAAATCTATGGATAGCGAAACATTATTTTACAGTATTGCACTTAGTTACCGAGGGTTAAAAGACTACAAAAATGCTATCCCTTATTTAGAAAAAGCGATACAAGAAGGTATATCAACCAAAATTGCCAGTTATTATGGTTTACTTGGTGATTCATTTGAGGGGGTAAGCAAAAATACTGAGGCAAATGTGGCTTACAAAAAAGGCCTCCAATTTGAAAATAATGGAAGCCTGTTGTATAATATTGCTTTGGTTTATGAGACAAAGCTTAGTGATAAGAAAAGTGCAATTGACTACTATGAGCAATACTTAAAAACAATTAACCCAAAAGAGCAGCCAAAGCTAATTGGCTTTATCAAAAACAAGATTACTGAGTTAAAAAGATAATTACCTGTTAACTAACCTTGCAACGTATTTACCAATAATATCGAACTCAAGGTTAACGGTATCACCTACATTAACTTCATGTAAATTGGTGTGTTCATGTGTATATGGTATTATAAATACGGAGAATTCATCAATTTCTGAGTTTACTACGGTTAGGCTAATACCATTAACAGATACAGAACCTTTTTCTACGGTAACGTTCCCGCTATTAGCATCATACTTAAACCTATACTCCCAACTTCCGTCCAGCTCTGTTCTCTTAATACATACCGCTGTTTGGTCTACATGGCCCTGAACTATATGTCCATCCAATCTACCATTCATTAGCATACAGCGTTCCAGATTTACTTTATTTCCTACTTTTAGCTTTTCAAGATTACTTTTTTGCAGTGTCTCTTCTATTGCTGTAACAGTATGTGTATTTTCTGATAATGCAACTACAGTTAAACACACTCCATTATGTGAAACACTTTGATCTATCTTTAACTCATTGCTTAAATTTGACTTTACAATATAATGCCTGTTTGTTCCTTCTGATAGTATATCTGTAACCTCACCAAGTGTTTCTATTATTCCCGTAAACATATTTATTAATTAAACTTAATTCTATTTTTTCTCCAGTTACTCGCCGCCGCAGCTACGTCCTTTTGTATCTGCACCACATCAGGTTTTTTCAATGAAGCTACTGCAATTAAAGCCGCCATAAGGGCTTCATCTTCGTCCTCATTTACTAAACTTTCGGCATTAAAATATTTGCCAACAAAATGGGTATCAAAATTACCTTCTTTAAAAGCAGTGTGCTGCATTACAAATTTCCCAAAAGCAAGGGTAGTTTTTATACCTGTAATGTCATATTCATCAATTGCACGGATCATACGTTCAATTGCCTCTTCCCTATCCTTACCATAGGTAATTAATTTTGCGATCATTGGATCATAATAAATAGGAATCTCCATTCCTTGCCTAAAACCATCATCAACGCGTACTCCATTTCCTTTTGGTGTGCTATATGTCTCCAGTACTCCTATGTCCGGTAAAAAATTATTTTCAGGATCTTCGGCATATACCCTCAGTTCAATGGCATGACCTTTAATACTTAGATCATCCTGTTTATAGGAAAGTTTTTCACCACTTGCTATTTTTATTTGCTCTTTTACAAGATCCAAACCAGTTATCATTTCAGTTACCGGATGTTCTACCTGAAGCCTTGTATTCATTTCAAGAAAAAAGAAATCAAGATTTTCATCCAAAATAAATTCAACCGTTCCGGCACCAACGTAGTTCACAGAACGTGCTACATCAACAGCACATGCACCCATTTTTTTACGGGTTTCTTCAGTTAAAATACTGGATGGAGCCTCTTCAATTACTTTTTGATGTCTTCTTTGAACTGAGCACTCACGCTCAAATAAATGAACAATATTGCCATGAGTATCGCCAAGAATTTGAATTTCTATATGGCGTGGTGATGAAACATAACGTTCTATAAATACTGAGCCATCACCAAATGCTGAAGTTGCTTCACTTACAGCCAGCTTCATTTGTTCTTCAAAGTCAGCAGCATTTTCCACTATCCTCATTCCTTTTCCACCCCCACCTGCGGCTGCTTTAATAAGTATCGGAAAGCCAACTTCAACCGCCCTTATCTTTGCTTCTTCAACATCTGTAATTGCATGTTCCGTACCCGGAACCATAGGAATATTATATTTCAAAGCAGCAGCCTTGGCTGACAATTTATTACCCATAATCTCCATTGCTTCCGGAGTTGGTCCAATCAGAATTAATCCTGACTCCTTAACTAATCTTGCAAAGCCTGCATTTTCTGATAAAAAACCATATCCCGGATGTATTGCTTCCGCACCGGTAGCTTTGCATGCCTCTATTATTTTTTCACCTGACAAATAAGATTGATTTGATGGAGGCGGGCCAATACAAACGGCTTCATCAGCATAAAGCACATGCAAAGCATCTCTGTCCGCTTCAGAAAATACTGCAACCGTTTTTATTCCCATTTCACGTGCTGAACGCATAATGCGCAGCGCTATCTCCCCTCTATTGGCTATAAGGATTTTATTCATTATTAAAACTATTTATGGGTAATTGGTTGCAGGTGTGTGATCTTATCAATGGCCATATCGATCATTTCTGATGATACATCCAGATGAGTAACCATTCTTATTGTATTGAGACTGGTGGCAATGCAAGCAATCCCTTTCTCTGATAAAAGATGAACAATATCCGCAGCTCTAAAGCCAGATGCTACATTAAACAATACAATATTTGTTTGAACCGGTAATACAGAAGCTACATAACTAACTTTATTTAAGGCATCTGCCAGGGCAGCTGCATGCTGGTGGTCTGTTGATAAACGAGAAACATGATTGTCTAATGCATAAATACCGGCTGCTGCTAAAAAGCCTACCTGTCTCATGCCCCCTCCAAATGCCTTGCGTATTTTCCTTGCCTTTTCAATTGTTGCTGCAGATCCAAGCAAAACTGATCCTACCGGAGCACCGAGGCCTTTTGACAAGCACACTGATATTCCGTCGAAATATTTACCATAATCCTTTGCATGGTTGCCAGTAGCTATTAAAGCATTAAATATCCTTGCACCATCTAAGTGAAGTTTCAATCCTTTAATATTACATAATGTATGAATTGGCTCTATCTGATCCAAAGTATAGGCTATACCCCCACCTTTATTTACTGTATTTTCTAAAACCACCAGACTTGAATTCGGATAATGAATATTACTTTCATTTATTTCCGGTTCAATAAGTTCGGGCGTTAATATCCCTCTTTCTCCATATAAAAGACGAACTGAAGCCATAGAGTGATAAGCAATACCGCCACCTTCATACCGATAAACATGCGATGTCTGATCACATATCACTTCATCCATAGGTTGTGTAAAGCACTTAATTGCAATTTGATTTGTCATTGTTCCTGAGGGGCAAAACAATCCGGCTTCCATATTAAACATACTGGCTAATTTCCTTTCCAGCTCATTTACAGTTTCATCCTCGCCAAAAACATCGTCTCCTATTTTTGCACTCATCATTGCTGCCTTCATCTCGGCTGTAGGCTTTGTTACGGTATCACTTCTAAAATCAACTTTTATCGCCATATTATTTTTACTGAATACAAAGATTTATTTTTAAAGTACTTAATGAAAGTAAGTTTGATAATATTACAAAATACAATATAAAATGGCGCTTTTAGATAAAAAAAGAATTATCATCACTTTTAAATACTTAAAAGTGATAATATCGTTCATTTTTAAACAAAAAACTACTATTATAGCGGTTGTAACCTAGATTAAAAAAAACACGGTATTTTATAATTTGGATTTTAAAATAACAAGTGTATTTTAGCCTTAGTGTTTATTTAACAATATGGTAACCTAAAAATCACGAGCAAAATTAGAAAAAACACTGTTCTTAAGCACTTAAAGACAGAAAATTAAAAACTAACCAAAACTAGAAAATTAAACTTATGAAAAAAAACCATACAAAAGTTGTAGGATTATTTACTTTTATCCCGAAAAAATCAAATTAAGATGATAGTTATTGCAGACGGTGGTTCAACTAAAACCAATTGGTGTTTACTTAATGAGGCTGGTAGAAAAATTCTTTTTAATACAGAGGGCTACAACCCATACTTTTCGAGCACAGAATACATTGTAGAGTCATTAAGAAAAACATTACCAGATCACTTGGAAACTGACAAGTTGAAAGAGGTAAATTATTATGGAGCAGGCTGTTCAACAGATGCCAAGCGTAAAATTGTTGCAGATGCAATGAAACAGGTCTTCCCTAATGCCGTAATTAATATCGGCCACGACTTGTTAGCTTCATGCAGAGCATTATTAGGAGATGAGCCTGGTTTTGCAGCAATTTTAGGAACAGGAACAAACTCATGTCTATATGATGGTAAAGACATTACTTTAAACATCGACTCGCTGGGATATTTCCTTGGTGACGAAGGAAGTGGTTGTTTTATCGGAAAAAGAATTCTTTCAGATTACATGAAAGGTTACATGCCTAAAGGACTTAGAGAAAGTTTCTATGACAACTTTGCATTAACTAACGAAGATATTTTTGATCATATTTATAACAAACCATTGCCAAATCGCTTCTGCGCTAGCTTTAGTAAGTTTTTATATGATTTTAAAGACAATTACGAAGATTACACTTTCTCAACTGTTGAGTATGCATTTACTGCTTTCTTTGAAAACCTTGTAATTCATTACCCTAACTACAAAGAGCACAAGTTAAACTGCGTTGGTTCGGTTGGCTATAGCTTTAGAGATATATTAAGCGTTGTAGCAGATAGATACGAAATGGGAGTTGGTAAAATTATCCGCTCACCTATAGATGACCTGGTTGATTACCATTTACAGGTAGCAAACAGATAATAGCTGCAATAAGCACAATAAAAAAGCCCTAAAGAATAATTTTAGGGCTTTTTTATTGGTTAGCTAATCTTTAAAAAGAAATCTCCTTTTCAAACAATTTAGCATATTTTCTTTTATCGAATTTATACAAGGTGGCTGCCCTAAATGAAACCCCCTGTTGCTTCTCCTGAAGATCTCTTAGCACACCAAAGCTTAGCATCTTTTTTCTAAAATTTCTTTTATCCAGTTTCTTGTTTAAAATAATTTCATAAACATTTTGTAACTGGGTTAGTGTAAACTTTTCTGGTAACAGTTCAAATGCTATTGGCTGATGTTTAATGCGGCGTTTTATTTTTTCGAGACCTTTATCAAAAATCTGCTGATGATCAAACGCCAGTCTTGGTAAATCCTTAACATTAATCCAGTGTGCACGTTTAGCATAGGTACTAAGAGGTTTTACAGCCTTATCTCCGCCCAAACGTAAAAGTGCATAATAGGCAATACTTACTACCCTTCCCTGCGGATGTCGGTTAACATCACCAAAGGTGTAATACTGTTCCATATATATGTTACTTAGTCCGGTAAGCTCGTTTAAGATCCTGGAAGCTGATTGGTCTAAACTTTCAACTTCTCCAACAATGTTACCCGGCAATGCCCACCAGTCTTTAAATGGCTCTTCATTTCTCTCAATTAAAAGGATTTTTAATTCTCCCTCATCAAATCCAAACACCACACAATCAATCGAAAAAGTGGAATCAAACTGTGGTAAAACTTCTTTCAAAATATTTAATATTAATTACGTTAATTACTCGTTATACAATAACTCAAGCATATAATTATCCATAAAGATAGATAAGAATACCAATTTAGCAATATATAACATTTACAATTAGTATGCTTCTATTTTACTTTTTTTCCATTCCTTTGGAACCGGGTTCAAACCTGCACTGTTAGTTCCGTTTCAATGTATTAAATTTTTAAATATTAAAGCAAATAAATATACTTGTCACCAAATTACACAGAAAATTAAAAATAAATTACTTAGTGTAAAAAATACACCCTATATTCGTATAATAAATCATGAAACCAAATATCAAAAATATTGCTGTATTGACATCTGGAGGAGATGCTCCGGGAATGAACGCTTGTATTAGAGCTGTAGTAAGAACCGGAATATACAATGGTATAAATATGTTTGGAGTTTTGCAGGGATACCAGGGATTAATAAACAATAATATTAATCCAATGGATGCAAGGTCCGTAAGTAACATTATCCATCTCGGAGGTACAATATTAAAAACAGCACGTTGTCTGGATTTCAAAACGGAAGAAGGACTGGATACTGCTTTTGAAAACTTAAAAGCAAGAGACATAGACGGGTTAATTGTAATTGGAGGAGACGGAACTTTTACAGGAGCTCAACGCTTTGCAAAAAAACATGGTGTAAAAGTTATGGGTATTCCTGGAACTATCGATAACGACTTATACGGATCGGACTTTACTTTAGGATATGATACTGCAATAAATACAGTTATTGAAGCCATTGACAAGATCAGAGATACTGCCGACTCTCACGACAGATTGTTCTTTATTGAAGTAATGGGTAGAGATTCTGGATGTATAGCTTTAAGAAGTGCTATTGCAAGTGGAGCTGAAGCTGTCTTACTTCCTGAACGAGATACCAGTGTAGATGAATTGGTTGCTCAGCTGGAAGCAGGTGCATCAACTAAAAAATCTTCGAGCATAGTTATTGTATCCGAAGGACATAAGTATGGAGGAGCTTATGATATTGCCAAAAAAGTTAAAGAAAGGTTTAATCACTATGATACAAAAGTGACTATCTTAGGCCATCTTCAACGTGGAGGCAGCCCAAGTAGTTTCGACAGGATACTTGGAAGCAGACTTGGCTTTGCCGCTGTAAATGAACTTCTAAAAGGTAACACCATGCAAATGGTAGGCTTACGTGGTAATGATATACTTACAACCACTATTGAAGAAGCACTTACAAAGCATAGCTTTAAATTGGAGAGTGATTTATTGGAAATGACTAAAGTCTTATCAATTTAAATATGATTGCAGTAGTTTATAGCGGATCAAAAACAGCGTACTGGAAAATTGCACGTGATGGTAAAACCATTGCTGAGTGTACTATGCCCGGTATTAATCCATGTTTTAATGATCAAAAAGCAATACTGCAGTTTTTAAATAAAAAGGCTACACTGATTAATCATGCCGAAAGTATAAAGAAAATATATGTGTTTGCTGCCGGAGCTTCCTCTGTAGAAAGAAGAAACGAATTGGCAGAAACTCTTGGCCTTTTCTTTAAATATAGCAAAATCACTGTAAAGGATGATTTGTTTGGCGCAGCAATTTCAGCATGTTATAATAATACTGGTATTGTAGGCATTTTAGGAAGTGGCGCTAACTGTGCTTATTTTGATGGCAAGAGCCCTGAGAAAAACAACTTTGGTCTGGGATTTATTCTAGGAGATGAAGGCTCTGCGACTTACTTAGGTAAAATTCTTGTAAAGGCGTTTCTTCAGGAAAAACTACCTAAGGATTTACAAAGTGATTTTGAGGTAAGATATAACCTGGACAGGCCACAAATACTTGAGCGTGTTTACAAAAAACCAATGGCCCAGCAATTTTTCAGCTCTTTCTTTGATTTTTTCCTTGAACACCGTAACCATAAATATATACTAGATCTTATAGATAAAGCGTTTGAAAGTTACTTCAAAATATATTTGCTACCAACGATAAAGCTACACCCCGGAAAAGACATTCATTTTGTAGGTCTTGTTGCCGGAACTTTTCAAGAGGAATTAAGGGAAACAGCAGAAAAGCACGGATTAAAAATAACATCAATAACTAAAGAACCAATATATAATTTACTAAACTACTATTCAAATTAATAAGATGAGCAAAATTGGAATAAACGGCTTTGGCCGTATCGGCAGACTTGTTTTTAGAGCTGCTTTAAAAAGAGGATTAGATATCGTTGCGATCAATGACTTAGTTGACCCGGATTACATGGCTTATATGTTGAAGTATGATTCTACACATGGCCGTTTTGATGGTACTATCTCAGTAGAAAATGGCAATCTTGTAGTAAACGGAAAAACTATCCGTATCACTGCAGAAAGAGATCCTGCAAACTTAAAATGGAATGAAGTTGGTGTAGAAACTGTTATCGAATCAACTGGTTTATTCTTAACTCAGGCAGATGGAGCAAAACACATCGCTGCAGGTGCAAAAAGAGTAGTATTCTCTGCTCCGGCAAAAGACGATACCCCTACTTACGTAATGGGTGTTAATCATCAGAAATTAACTGCTGACCAAACTATTGTTTCGAATGCATCTTGTACTACTAACTGCTTAGCACCAATTGCTAAAGTATTAAATGATAATTTTGGTATCGTAGAAGGTTTAATGAGTACTATTCACGCGGTAACTGCAACTCAAAAAACGGTTGACAGTCCTTCAGCTAAAGACTGGAGAGGTGGACGTGGTGGTTTCTCTAACATCATTCCTTCATCTACAGGTGCTGCAAAAGCCGTAGGCTTAGTACTTCCTGAATTAAAAGGTAAATTAACTGGTATGTCTTTCCGCGTTCCTGTAGCCGACGTTTCTGTTGTCGATCTTACTGTACGTTTGGAAAAACCAGCTACTTACGAAGACATTAAAAAAGCCATGAAAGCTGCCTCTGAAGGTGAGTTGAAAGGCGTATTAGCATATACTGAAGACGAAGTAGTTTCTACTGATTTTATCGGCGACGCACATGCATCAATTTTTGACGCAAAAGCTGGTATTTCATTGAACGATAACTTCGTTAAAGTAGTTTCTTGGTATGATAACGAATGGGGCTATTCAAATGCATTAGCTAAATTCGTAGAGTACTACGGAAACTTAAAGTAAAACCCGTTCATACAGGTTTATATTTGGTTAGATAAGGGATGTGCGTGGATGCGGCATCCCTTTCTTTGTTTATTAACCATCTTATACCCCATGTATTTCAACCAGTTAGACCACAAAGTAAGGATGAATGGTTAATAATATTTTACTCCTTAGCTTTGCTAATCTTCCCTTACATAAAGTTCGTCATATATTGTTGAACCATTTAAAGTGCCAACTGTGTGAAGTTTGCCATCTTCAATTGTCAATTTATATTTAACTTTCATGGTTTCAAATCCCTTAAATGCTGCATATTCTGTCAATTCCTCATACTTTCCATCAACAAGAGTATAATGTCCACCCGCAACTGAAGTAGCCAACTTTTTATTGTCATAATCCGGTATCTTCTTCTCAATAATGACAACAAAGGTGGTAGGAGTAAGTATTTTACGTTGGAATACCATAGTACTATCTCCCATAAACATCTGACCGTTTTCATTAGTGACTTTCTGCGAGATTAGCTTCCAGGTGCCAATGTGATCTGTATTTTTAGGAACAATGTGTTCTTGACCGACAATTGCTTTTGCTGAGCCTTTGTTAACTGTTACGGTCTTTTTCTTTGGTGATTGAGCAAAGGTTGACACTGAAATAAGGACACACAATAGTGTAGAGAGTATTAGTTGTGGTTTCATATAAGGGTTGTTTATTTGGTTGAACTAAATATCGATAATATTCCATTCATATCTCTTAATCCTCCGGATTGCTTAAATCAATCGGTTCTTTAGGGTTTCTGTTTTCTGGTCTGGCCAGTGGATAATTTAGCATTGTCTAATTCAACAACCTGTTGGTTTTTCCGCAATAATATTTTTGCAATCTCTCCTTCTCTCCAATAATCTGACATGTTCTTTTTTTGCTTTTCTGTAAGCGGAGTTACATCTTCATTCAGTTGTCTGCCATATGCATTAGCTGCTAAAATATCATAGTATTGACCATCTTTAAATCCTACTAAATTCGACAATATAGCTTTCACACTAGTCATCCAGGACGGAATATCACGTTCGTCAATTTTGGGTATCACTAATGTATCATTCTTTAAAATTTCTTTTTGAAAATCTATGAAACTTGAACAAATCAGATATTGAGGGTTATTAAGGTCGAAATCTTTCAAAAAACCAAAATAGGATTTGTCAATCTTTTGCATCTTAGGCGTTGCAGTAGTATCCTTAACTATATTCCTGTAATTAAATTTCATCGACCTTTCGTAATCAAAGGCACGCACCCTGTAATTCCATATCCGAAAATCTTTAGCCAGAATTTCTTTTATTTCTCTTGATAGTAAGGAATCCTTATTTAAGATTTCCAATTTCACGGATACCCTAGTGTTGATATGGTTCAAAAAGGTTTTAATACTCTTATTATAAAGGGGGATCTGTGGTTCAGGTACTGCATCATAAATGCCAAGCATTTGATTTATTACCGGTAAGCTTCGCATCATTTGATATTTATTCATTTCAGGCTCAGTCTGCACGTCTTCAATATCAAGGTTCTGGTTGTAAGTGATATCAATATTAGTTACTTCTCCGCTTTTCACTTTGACAAGAAGAGAATTATATGGCTTTAGACTAGTATATAAACCAATCAGCGAAATGTCTGTTTCCACATCAACGACTATAGAGAATTTACCTGATTCGTCAATAATAGCTTTATATTTAGAGATCTCACCCGAAATTGGATGTGGAACGAAAATCTCCACAGAACCGTTATTTTTATGTGTTTCATTTGGACTGCTAATTTTGCCAGTAATCTTAGCTGTACCCGCTTCTATCTTAGGTGTACCTATAGCAGTATACTTAGGCTCCTTACAGGATAGCAAGACTAAAAAGGCACATAAGCAAAGAACATTGATTACTATTACTTTATTAATAACTCTGTTCATTTTGAGTGATTTAGACAATCTAATATACGTTTATTTCCCAAAATCTTAAAGTGTAAGCAAATGAAGCCCGGCTCTAAGCCTAGCTGAATGTGAAAGACGAAATTAGGACGGTATTATTCTATGTTTTGCATTGAGAAATCTTTCGTAGTTTGCATCTTTTATCTTATTAATCGGAAAATTTGATTCATCAATACTGTTACAGTTGATATAATTTTGCCAGACATGCTGTAAACGAGATTGTCATTTGCCTCTGGTAGTATATTTTACAAAAGCTTTCTTAATTATCCAAACTGCTGAAAACCTATGATGTTATCTCTATTAAAAGATTGAAGCAGCTCCTGATATTCGGCTTCAGAAATCGCCTGGATATCTCGCAACCATTTCAAATTCATAGCTCTCATCTCAATGGTTGTTCCAGGATCAAACACAGTATATTTATTTCTATAATGCAGACGCATGGCCTTGTGGATTTGATCAATAAAATCAGTCACCTGATCATTTGAAGGTCTGGTTCCCATCAGTTCCAAAGCTTTAGTTCCACCCGATAAATAAATCATATCTGTATTAAGATTGTAAAACGCAGCCACTGTCATAATCACAAAAAACACCAAAGCGCCTACCCAAAAGAGCTGATTTACTATTGGCTCTTTATCCATTACAGATATGACCAATAACACAACATACATTATATCGAAAAGTAATAAAAAATAGAATGGAATATTCGCCGATTTGATCCGTTTCCTTATTTGATCAAAGCCTAGCTCATCAAATTTAATGCGATATTCCAGATCTTCTCTGAGGCTCTTTGTTTTAACCAGGAGGCCATCAGTTTCAATACTGATGACCTTTTCATTCGTCCAGGTTTTCTGGGTTAGTGTATTTGTCATTATTGTTGATTTTACTAATTTAACAAAAAGCAATCTATAAGTGATTTAAATTGACAGAATCCATTTTTAAGATATAGTGCTTTCTTGTATAAGTAGCATAATTAATATAAATATGTAACCAGCTGCCAGTTTTGATGAAATACCCAATCTGCACCCTCTACCATTTACAAATCATCTATTGTACCACCCCAACCAGGTAGATCAATGAACCACTTATTTTATACTTTTTTTGCACCCTAAGGATTTTAGTCACCTTTTCAAAATTCTCCTTTGATAAGCTCAAGTTATAAACTCTATGATGAGCTCTCATTCCATATTGTTTAATGTTTCTACGTCTATATACTTAATAATATTGAGCGGCTGGGGGGACTTTTCATTGGCTTGTTTTGGTTTAAATCATTTTTTTTCATTGTTCAACAGTTCTTTAAAATCTGGTGTATCAAACACAAATTCGGGTTCCATATGATGAGGACTATAATTCCTAACGAGTGGGAAACGATGCGCTTGCTCAGCTGTCACCATAAGCGAATACCATCCCTTCTCAAAAGTATCTTCAAATACAGCCATTCCTCTTGCCAGATTAATCAAATGAATCTGAAATGAGTACGATTGGCCGTTGTATTTTGTAACATTGACTCGATAAACATACTTGCCCGTTTGCTTCACATTGTTAATCAAATCCACACTCCTTTCCATTGCACTCACAATCATTGTACTATCGTTTAATGCAATTCTCAATGGAGACCCATTGGAGGGAGAGTAGACATAAAACTTTCCTTTGTACGTATGAAGCTGTATCCAGTTACGGGGAAGCTTACCCAAATCAATTGGTTGCCCTGGCTTTTTTTTGTATTTCTGCAGTGCCTTGATATCTCCTAGATATGCTTTATCAGCGCTTGTATAATTCAGACTTGTCAGTTCAGCAAAATATGGCGATTCATTCCAGTTCTTGTCTATATAAACAGAATGACCTTCAGCATTTGGCTTCTTCAGAAAGATGGTGTCACGTTCTTCCTTTTCCTGTGCGGAACATATGTTTATAGAAAGCAGTATGGCCAGACTGAAGGCACTGCTGAACATCTGGTATTTCATACTAACTAATATACGAACTCTTTAGTTTGATAATCAAATAGATATGATTAAATGTACCTAATGACAATCCTAGCCATTTACGGCTAAAGACTCAATCACTTAAGAGGGTTTAAGTGGGAATATTAAGAAGATCACAAACTATTGCAAACTTATATAACCTTGGAAATAAACCGCAAGAGCCATTGGCAATAGTAAACTAGAGATCCATATAACCCAACAAATCACACGGGTTCTCTTAGTATTCCATCGATGGTTTATAAATTCATCATAAATATCTCCATGCTTTCCCTTTGCTGCTAAAAGGAGGTATAATATCTGTAAAACTACAAGGTTTAGTACAATGTTTATTACCCGAGTATAGGGGGTAAGGTGCAATATGGACTTATTGACCAACAGACCAATTAACATTGTGATACCAAAGATGGTTAATTCTACTAATAGTAAAGCTCTAAACCATCCTACCCAACTCTCAGGCTTGTCTTTGTAAAAGTATAGGAAGCAAAAATAGTAAAATCTTAATAGCATACCGGTATAAATATAAGAAACTTACTTGTCTATAGATTGGGGCACTCCCATAATTAACCGCAATCAGCACATTAACGTATGTATTGATTTCAATGGTATATATTCACTTTATGATACGATTCTAAAATAAAAGTACAATATAGATTAGGAAGCCACTAGCGATAATCGACTTTACAAGTCCCTCATAAAAGAGATTATCTTTCCTAACAAATAGCTGAATCATTGTGACGACAACGAATAACCCAGTTAAAAATGCAACGAACAGGAACAAAAATGCACCTCCTTCTCCAATATATAGTTTATTAGGATGATCCTTTGGGAGTCTGCCTAAAGTGAAATGAATTTTACAAACAATAAACCATAGAAATAGAATACAGGCATAGGCGAGGCAAGAAAACGGATAACGTTTTATTACGATCCAAAAATCCTTTAAGAAACTTCCCATAGACTAATTGGATGATAATATAGTTCTTAATAAAGATAGATATTTCTATAAAATAAAGTCGCTCTCTCTTGGAGAGAATTAAAACGAGAGTTTTAGCACTAACTACAATGTTACTAAGTTATATTTGGATATTTAATGTCAGAATTTAACTTTGTTCTAACCAAAATATTTCTTTATCTCAAAATTTATGAAAACTATTTTCTACGCCCTTTTAACAACCGTTGTTTTCTCAGCCTGTCAAGGCAGTAAGGAGAATGCCGCAACTTACTCGCCAAGAGTATTAACTGCAACAGAAAAATTCAACTATTATCCTGAAACCAGAGGCGACACCTTAGCGCTTATTACTGCCGAAGGTGATAAAAAAGCAGCTGAAGAAGCAACAGAGGTTTTTAGCGTAAAATACAAAGATACTGTTATTCAAATCCAAACAAATCCAGCCGATAAAGCCTCTGCAATAGGCAAATTTTCTACTGCTGAATATGTAAACACTCAAAAAACTACTTTATTGGTTCAAATTGCAGATAATTCAGGTCTCGAAGCTCCTGTTTATCTAATTAGCATAGTTGATAAAAAACCTGAAGTAATCAGCCTTTACAGAGCATCTAAGGGTAAAAATGATAAAGTATATACTAAAGGAATTATCAAGACCGGAAGAGATGGTTATTTAGTTAACAACGACTTCTTTGTTACAAATGTTAACGCCAAAGTTTTCTTAATTAAAAGACAAAATGAGGATGAAAGAATCCAGGGCGAGTTTATGTTAAAATCTCCTGATAAGCAAACATTGGCTTTTCTATGTGAAAAATCATTCTTTCAGGTGCATTATCCAACGGGAAAAGTTTTTGACCAGGCTTTAAAAACTATACCTACTGCAAAAGGGAATGAATTATTTGCGTGGATTCAGGAGAACTATAAATGGGATAGAGATAAAGAAGGCATATCACATTTAATACCTAGCGACAACGATAAAATTGTTGACTTAAAATCATTCAAATAAACATTACAAATTCAGGATAAAAAAAGCGTCTGTATCTTCATCTATGATACAGGCGCTTTTTTATGTAAATTAGATTTATAAAATAAAAAAACTGCATGAAAACATCCTTTAAGGTTCCTTTGGTTGCAATGCTTGCAATATTAACCTCATGCCAAAATAATGGCAAAAAACCCACAACAGAAGACACAGCTTTATCATCCTCAAATCCATTTCTTAATCAGAGTAAATTACCTTACCAGGCACCTGATTTTGATCACATAAAAGATAGCGATTTTAAACCCGCCTTTACCGAAGGCATGAGAATTCATCTAGAAGAAATTCAGAAAATCGCTAGCAATACTGAAACGCCTACATTTGAGAATACACTTGTAGCAATGGAGAAATCAGGTGAAATGCTGACAAGGGTAAATCGGATATTCGGCCTGCTTACGGGTGCAAATACAAACGATGATCTGCAGAAATTGCAGGAAGAAATTGCGCCCAAACTTGCAGCTCATCAAGATGCGATATCATTAAACCCTGAACTATTCAAAAGGATTGAGTCCATTTATAATACAAGAGAAAAATTAAAATTAGATCAGGAATCAAAACGATTAATAACGTATTACTATCAGGCATTTGTTTTAGCGGGAGCCAAACTTTCGGAAACTGACAAAACAAATCTTAAGAAACTGAATGAACAAGAAGCTTCTTTAAGCGCCAAATTTTCTAATCAGCTTCTTGCAGCCGCCAAGGCAGGTGCTTTAGTCGTTAATGACAAATCGGAGCTTGCCGGGCTTTCAGAGGGTGAACTTGCTGCAGTTGCTCAGGCGGCAAAAGCAAATAAGCTGGAAGGTAAATGGCTGCTACCTCTTCAAAACACCACCCAGCAACCTTCCTTACAAATGCTGTCAAACCGTACAACCAGACAAAAGCTATTTGAAGCTTCCTGGAATCGTGCAGAACGAAGCGACACAAATGACACCAGAAAAGCAATCGTAGAAATAGCAAAAATTAGAGCAGAGAAAGCTAAACTTATTGGTTTCCCTAATTACGCCGCCTGGAAACTACAAGATCAAATGGCCAAAACTCCAGAGGCAGTCGAAAGTTTTTTTTCTAAACTTGTTCCATCTGCAACAGCAAAGGCAAAAGCTGAAGCAGCGGATATTCAGGCCGTAATAGATCAGCAAAAGGGTGGTTTTAAAGTTGAGCCGTACGACTGGAACTATTACGCGGAACAAGTCCGCAAGGCGAAATACGATCTGGACGAAAATCAGATCAAGCCTTACTTTGAATTAAATAAAGTACTTGAAAACGGCGTTTTTTATGCTGCTACGCAGCTTTATGGGATCACTTTTAAAGAACGTACAGATCTTCCGGTTTACCATAAAGACGTAAAGGTATATGAGCTATTCGATAAAGACCAAACCACAATTGGCTTGTTTTACTGTGATTATTTTAAGCGCGACAATAAATCGGGCGGGGCCTGGATGGACAACATGGTTGGCCAATCTAAATTATTAGGTACTAAACCCGTTATTTTTAATGTATGTAATTTCACTAAACCGGCAGCTGGCCAACCTGCATTAATCAGTTTTGATGATGTTACTACTATGTTCCATGAGTTTGGTCACGCGTTGCACGGTTTCTTTGCTAACCAACAATATCCGAGTTTATCGGGAGCTAATGTTGCCCGTGATTTTGTAGAATTCCCATCTCAGTTTAATGAACATTGGGCAATAAATCCAACTGTATTTAAAAATTATGCCGTGCACTACAAAACAGGCGAGCCAATGCCTCAAACATTGATTGATAAGATCAAAAAGGCTGGCACATTTAATCAGGGCTATGCTTTAACAGAAGTTCTTGCTGCTGCTGCTCTTGATATGCAATGGCATAAACTCTCAGCAACTGACCCTTTACAGGATGCAGATAAATTTGAAATTTCGGCCTTGCAAAAAACACATCTTGATTTGTCTTATGTCCCATCACGCTACCGATCTTCTTATTTCTTACACATTTGGGGAAATGGATATGCTGCAGGTTACTATGCTTATCTGTGGACAGAGATGTTAGATCATGATGCATTCTGCTGGTTCGAGGAAAATGGAGGATTAACGCGTGCCAATGGTCAACGCTTTAGAGACATGATACTTTCAAAAGGTAATACAGAAGATTATGGAAAAATGTTCAGAGATTTTCGCGGCCATGACCCTAACATTTCTGCAATGCAAAAATATAGAGGCTTAGTTACAAAATAATACAGAAATAGAACCGGTTAATTACCGGTTCTATTTTTAAATCTTCCGCCAATCCAAACTGATAAAAACGACAATACTAAGAATACAACCAGTACATAAAAACAGTTTACAAATACTGTTGCATACCCATATTTTGCTACATCTACAAAAGGATAAGGGTAAAATCCCGAGACAGAGCCTCTGAATAAGATAAACATCAAATAAATAAAGGGATAAATAAGCCATGCAAATGTATCCCTCCACTTCAATAATTCTTTGGATACAAACAGGAACCAATATAATACAAATAAAATTGGGACAATTAAGTGTAGCAATTCGTCAACTATCAGTTGCAAACCTTTCGGTTCCCACGTAAACCTCAATATCAAATTATAAACTAAAGCTACTACAGAAATATAAACTGCCGTTGCTGTTAAAGTGGCCGGATCTGTAAAAAATCCACCTTCTTTTCTCCTTAACAAAAGTGCAGTAAAGCACAAAGCCACCAGAATATTCGTTAAGATAGTAAAGTAGCTAAAATACCTGATAACTGACTCATCAACCGGAATAATCTCGCTTTGGATAATAAGATAAAACTGTCCTGTTAGTGCAAACCAACAAGTGACAGCACCAGCTACCAGCATCCAATTACCTCTTTTAACAGCCACTTGTTCCATATAAACACCAAGTTACGGAAAAAGCAATAATTACGCTAAATAAATACCAGGCCAAAAGAGTTTAATAATTGGCTATTAAAGGATAATAATCTTAGCGCCCATCGCCTATCTTAGATGATTGTTAACCAAATCCATAACCTAACGATGTCTATTTTAAAAGCATTTATAACCACTGGCATTCTCTCTGCATTAACATTTACCTCATCTATAGCTCAAGACATTGAGCGATGGGATAAACAAGCAAATGAAAAAGAAAACCCTAACACCAAATGGTTCAAAGAAGCAAAATTCGGCATGTTTATCCACTGGGGTTTATATTCTAAACTAGGGGGGGTATGGAATGGCAAAGATTATTACGGTAGTGGCGAGTGGCTAATGCATCAGGCAAAAGTACCTGTGGCCGATTATGCAAAAGTTGCTAATGAGTTTAACCCTGTAAAATTTAATGCTAATGAATGGGCAGACCTTGCAAAGGATGCGGGCATTAAGTACATGGTAATAACTGCCAAACATCATGAAGGCTTTGCCATGTACGATTCAAAAGTAAGTGATTTCAATATCGTAAAGGCCTCTCCTTACGGAAAAGATCCCATGAAAGCACTTTCAGAAGCTACAAGAAAAAGAGGAATACAATTTGGCTTTTACTACTCTCAATTTCTGGATTGGCATGAGCCAAATGGTGGTGGTAATAGTTGGGACTTTGATGAAACAAAAAAGGATTACCTAAAATATTATAAAGAAAAGTCTATTCCGCAGCTAAAAGAATTACTCACTAATTATGGTAATCTGGGCATTGTTTGGTTTGATATGCCTGGTGGATTGGATAAAAAGCAAACTCAGGAACTGGTAGATAGTATGCACGCACTTCAGCCCAAAAGTTTGTTTAGCAGCAGAGTTGGGCAAGGATTGGGAGACTATCGTACCTTTGGTGATTCTGAGGTTCCTGCGACACCAATAAAAGGCGCATGGGAATCTATATACACCCACAACGATTCATGGGGATACATAACCCATGACATGAATTTTAAATCTCCTAAAGAGATCATTCAGCTGCTTGCAAACGTAGCTTCCAAAGGCGGCAACCTTATGCTAAATGTTGGTCCTGATGGAGAAGGGAATATACCGCTATATTCAGTAAAATATTTAAGAGAGACCGGGAAATGGCTTCAAACAAATGGCGAAAGTATTTATGGAACTACCTATGGATTAATCCCTGCCCAGCCTTGGGGTGTTACTACTTCTGCGCCGGGTAAACTTTATCTTCATGTATTAAACAATCCCAGAAATGGAAAAATTCGGGTACCAGGTGTAAATGTTGCAGTAGCCAAAGTCTTTCAGCTTGCAAATAAACAACCCGTTAAGTGGATAAAACAGGGTAATGATATTATTGTTGATATGCCTAAATCCTTAAACGATCATAATACGGTGCTTGCCGTACAATTTAGTGGTAAACTTAACGATGGCTATGCAGCCTCAATACCACAGGTTTCACTACAATATGATTTTAATACTATCGAAGCGGTAAATGCCAGGGTTAAAGGAAATGCAAAAATAGAATCTCTTACCTATAGCCATTATTTTGGCGACTGGAAACATACTACCTGTATCACAAATATGAATAGTTCGGAGGATGAAGCGACCTTTAAATTTTCGATAACAGAAGCAGGCGATTACAAGATATTGCTTGAATACTCATGTCCGGAGGCAAGTAGTAAACAAGAAGGATTAATGAACTTTAATAACACTACTTACAAGTTTCAAACACTAAGAACATCAGAGTTTAATTCGGGAAAACCGTTGCTATTTATTAAGCACCCCGTTGCTATTGTTTCTGTTGATAAGCCAGGAGTTTATACTATAAAGATAAGCCCGGATACCGCCGGAAAGTCCTTATTTAATTTAAAATCAGTTATACTGCAACCTGTGTTATAAATAACAATTTGCCGCAATTATATTTTGGTAAAAAAATTCAGGAATTCCTGTTTTTTGGTTCTGCTTAGGTTAATGGTAGTGTTGTTGGCCATCACTACTTCACCTCCCTCTCCTCTTATATAATGTTTTATATAGTCCAGGTTTATGATAAAGGATTTATGAGCTCTAAAAAAGCTATGATCACTTAACGCTTCCTCAAATGAAGAAAGTGTTTTACTTACCAAATGAACCTGCCCATCATTCATTATAATATTGGTATAGCAACTGGTAGCTTCCAGGTATAATATTTCTTTAATCTTCACAAAATGAAGTCCCTTGCTGCTAGATAAGGCCAGGGTATCCATAATTCTGGAATGAGTAAAGTGTTTTGCCATTTGAAACTGCTTCTTAGACGAAATAGTCTCATTATTTACAAACCTTTCTACAGCCTCTTTTAGCTCAGTTTTATCAATTGGCTTTAGTAAATAATCTAATGCATTTAATCTTAATGCGGCAATCGCATACTGATCATAAGCGGTAGTAAAAATTGTTTGAAAATTAAAATCATTAAACTGTTCCAAAACATCCAAACCACTCATTACGGGCATTTCTATGTCCATAAATACAATATCTGGTTGATTTTCTTCTATAATTACCTTGGCCTCGGTACTTTTCTGACAAGTAGCAACCACCTCAACTTCCTCACAACACTGGTTCAGCAAATGCTGGAGTGTTATAATACCATGCTTCTCATCGTCAACGATAATAGCTCTGATTGCGTTCATATTTAGATAGTTTTTATTCTTTTCTCATAAATTAATTCACTAATTTCTAAAATACCAAAAACAATTAGTAAACGGTAACAATTAATCATCAAATGGCTGCCTCATAAAATAAACTTTACTGAAAGTTTAATAAATCATGTTAAGGTAAATATGAACAGAGGTACCTGTTGGTTCATTCTGTTTATTATATAAATCCTCAATTACAATTTGACTGTCGCTGCTCAGCAGTTTTAATCTACTCGAAGTAATATCTACCCCATATGATTTATGTTTAAACTGACTTGGCATAAATGATTCTGCTGCCGCACGACCAATCCCATTGTCTCTTATTGTTATATGCAATATATTTTCGTCACTCCTTTGAATCAATACTTCCAGGAGCCCTTTCTCTTCCCTGTTCCTTAATCCATGCCAAATGGCGTTCTCGGCAAAGGGCTGCAAAATAAGTGGCGGTACCTTTAAAGATTCAGGATGAACATCCTTGTTAAACTTAATAACATACTCAAAACAATGCTCCAGCCTTACCGCCTCTAAATTCAGATAAAGCTTAAGTGTATCAAGCTCTTTATCTAAAGAAATAGCTGTATGTTTAGAATTATCAAGTATATTCCTCATTAGCTTAGAGAAGGTGGTTATGTACTCACTTGCCTCCTCAATTTTATGCTCAATAACAAAGCTATTTATAGAGTTAAGGGTATTAAACATAAAGTGTGGGTTCATTTGCGACCGCAAAGCCTGCATCTCGGCATCTTTAAGCTTTCGTCTGTACTGTTCTTCAAGCTTATGTTGATGAAACAGATACCTGTAAACATACACTATACCCAGTATAATAAGCCCAAACATCAGGAACAAAAACCATTGTGTTTTATAAAATGGTGCGGGTACATATACTTTTACCACCAATCCTTTTGATTGCCAGTTCTCCATATTGTCCCCTGCCTCAATCAATAACTGATAATCTCCAGGGGCAAGATGCCTTAACGACAATTCAGCTTTATTGCCCAGATAGTTCCATTTCGTTTCATCCTTAAATTTATAGCGGTATATTATTTTCCGTTTATCAATATAAGTTAAAGAAGAGAAAAGCAATTCGAGTTCTGTTTCGCCTTTCTTAAGTTCAATATTAGGATTATTGGTATTAATAGTCTTACCGTTTATTTTAATGCCACAAAGTTCCAGTTTGTTTACCAGCTGAGACCTCACAATTTTACTTACATCAATAAAAGACAGGCCATTCTCTACACCAACAACCAGATTTCCATTTTTCAGTTTCCTGAAACCGTATATCAGGTCATCACCTGGTAACCCATCAATTTGTGATATCCTGATCACTTTATCAGTATTCCTATTATAAACATTTAATCCTTCCTCAGTCGCAAACCATATGTTACCATTATTATCTTCAGTAATTCCTTCCACCCTGTCATTCGCTACATCGTACGTTTTAGTATTGAGGAGTTTTTTTATCTCTCCATGTGAGTTTAGTAAATTCCAGCCGCCATATCCCGAAACCAGCACATTATTATTTGCTGCCAGGGCAATCCGATTGTAATAATCTCCAGAAAACATAGAGTGATTTGAATTTGCCTTAAACTTGCTTACCTCGGTAAACGCTTTTAGAGAATCACTATAAATTGTAATCCCAAAATCTTTAGGCATCCAGCCGATCAGCCATATCTTACCGTCATTATGAACATAGATATCGTTCCACAAATTGTCAGACCAAAACTGCTTATCATTCGTTACAAGCCCTTCTTCTTTTTCAAGCGAAGGCCATTTATAAACCTGAACAGGCTGTCCGGCAGGTAACACCCAAAGTTGTTTCTTTTTATAAAGAATACATTTTTTTATTGCTGTATTTAGAGGTATCGCCAGCTTTGTTAGTTTTTTATCCTTTTCAGTATCAGTATAAAAAACACCAACATTTGTGCTTACAAAAAGCTCGTGCCCACTAGTATGTAAACTCTCACATTTCACATCCTCTGCAGGAAATAACATTTTACGCCAGCCTGAAGCCTTACTATATACCCACAACAGATTATCTCTTCCACACGTATAAATATCGCCATTGGGCATCTCAGCAATATCCACCATCATATTCCCAGGCTTTTGAGAATCAAGAGGCAGCATCTCATTACTTATTGAAGTGTACCGGTTAAATAGCTTTACAAGCCCTTTATTTGTCGCTATCCAGATAACTTTGGTTTCATTATTTACAATTACATCATTAATGATCTGTCCATCTGTGCTATAAAGTAATTTGGGTTTTAAGTCATTATCGCCTAAAAGATATAACAACCGGTCAGAATATAATAAAGTTTGATTAAGCCCATCAAACACTACCTTCTGCATACCTACAATTTGGTTATTGCCAGGTAAAGACGGCAAACTCTTAATCTCCTTACTCCTTAAGTTATACCGGGTAAGTATTCCGTCAGCTGTACCAAAAAGAATTTCTTCCTTGTTGATGCGTAATGCCGAAACATAATTAAGACTTCTTAACCTCGCATCCGGATGAATACTAAGTCTCCCGGAACCTTTCTGCCAAACATATGAGCCATGATTTGTAAACACCCATATCTCCCCTTTCTGTATTTCTAAAAAAGTGAGATACCGCTTTGATTTATCTGGATTTTTATCAACAAAAAAAACTTTACCTATAGTATCCTTCGGATTAAAGTATTTAATATTGTTAAAATCACTGCACCAGACCCTACCCTCCGAATCGACAAAAATATTCTCGAAATGGTCATTGTTAGGATCTGTATCGTGATATTTATTTGCAGCAATTACCTCTGGCTTATCATAGAAGTTTTTTAATAAGCATAAGCCATTATAAACATCATGGTAATAAATAGCATCCCCTTTAACTAAAAGCGAAGTAATATTAGTTAAGGCTGCCGGATGCTCTAAAAATCGATAACCGTCATATTGTGATAAGCCTCTTCTGGTTGCCAGATACAGATAACCATTTTTGCTTAAGGCTAACTGCCTCACAAAATCAGATGGCAATCCTTCATCAAATCGGATAACTTCGTCCTTTAAATGACTTTGAGTCTTGCCATAATAAGGCAAAAAACACAACAATACTAAAATGCAGTTAACAGATGCCTTAATGCCCATACTACATTAAACTTATCAATTTGCAATGTAAATTGCAAACGATTATTTTGCAGCAGGAGGCTTCACTTCAGTAGTATCTTTTTCAAGAGTTGGCACAACGTAACCGCCAAAATCCAGATTCACTTTAGCAAATACTTTCTTAAGCTTTGCCTCGTCATCTTTCGCAACAGCAGTTTGATAAAGGTAAATACTATTTAAACCTTTCAAAGGCTTAAGCTGCTCCACACCTGTAGCAGTTACTTTAGTACCAACAAGGTTTACATATTGCAGGGAATTTACCTTGCTTATCAATGCCAATCCTTTATCTGTAACAGGAGTTCTGCTTAAATTAAGGCGAATCAGATTGTCAAGTTTAGCAACTTCCAGCATCCCTTTGTCATCTAAAGCCGTATTGGCAAGGTTAAGCCAAACAAGTTGTTTTTTTAGTGGTTCTAAAAGTTTTAATACATCAGCACTTGCCTTGGCAGTAACAAAACTTGCAGACAAATAATTACTTGAGCTCAACACAGGTATTACTACAACACCTGCCTGCTTAAGCTTATCAACAGCCGCAGCATCTGCTTGTCCAACCTCTTTTTCAGGAATATCTGCCAGTTTATTTTCTTTTTTGGCTGCTCCGGTTTGAAAGCTTAGCAGAACTGCCTTTTCCTGTTCCGATTGCTTCATGTCTGCTACTTTCTTATTAAAGTCAGCTCCTTGCTTTACCCACCACTCCAGCAATGCAATCTCCTCTGCAGTAAGCTGTGGCTTTTCTTTAGGTGGCATATGATCTTCGTTTGATGGCGGCAGGAGCAATCTTTTAATTAACTCACTTTCCTCAGCACTTCCCGGAACCAATGTTTTACCATCTTCACCCCCTTTTAATATAAAATCTTTTCCATCAAGCCTCAGTTTTCCTTTCTGTTTTTCAGCACCATGACAACTATAACATCTGTTTTGTAGCAGGGGCTGAATCATATGGGTATACGTCATTGCCTGTTGCACATTTGCAATCGGAGGTATGGCGGCCTTCCCTTTACCTTCATCTTTTAAGGCTGAACTGATATAATCAGATCCATGGGTAAGTGAACCTCCGTAATGCCCTGTAACGGTTATCAGAATTATTAAAACTACAGCTATCAGGTTCAATGTTACTTCCTTTGCCTGCTTCTTGTACATGCTATATACACTTAGCGAAATAACGGAAACACTTATGCCCAGCCACTGATGAATGCCAACCATATTGCTATCGTAATCTCCACTTTGCGACAATAGGTAACCGCTTACAGAAGAAAATACAGCACCCAATCCACCAAGTAAATAAATAAGGGGCACTGCAGGCTTCAATCCAGAAAACTTAGCATTGATAGTAAGCAATTGAAACAGACAGCCCAACAGTAAAATACCTATTGGTAAGTGTACAAGAATAGGATGAAAACGACCAATAAGATCAGGAATTGATAATAACGTCATCTCTTACAATTGGTAACGCTTACGCAGCAGGTTCATCATATAAACATTTATTGCCCACTGGTCTGCCACTGGCTGTCTGGTATATGGCAAGGTTTGCAGGTAATCAGCCGGACCAAATTCTGTAAGAATAGTCATCCTTTCTCCTTTGAGTTTCTTGCGTTCTATAACTTTATCCCACCATGCCAGATGTGCCTTTATAGCACCTTCCCATTCGGGTGCACGCGGATCATTAACCTGAGCCCCCTGCGGATGGCCAACTCTGGAATGAATATGGCTTACTCTTTCCAATGCCAAATCAATTGTTTGTTTTTGATCTGAAAGTAAGCTTTCATGCACCACACACCAGTGTGATATATCAAGCGTCAACCGTAAATCAGGATTTTTCTCAATAAAATTTCTTGCAATAGGCGCACAAAAAAGCATTCGTCCACGATGTGTTTCATGATAAATTGGAACTCCCGTTTCTTTAGTCTTTTTGGTTGTATAATCTATAAACAATTTATTCTGCTCATAAGTAAAATAATCCTTACCCGAATGGCAGTTAATATACACTGGTTTTTGAAAGCTATTCCCCGTTGCAGCATCCAGATTTTTTTTAAAGGTATTTAAATGTGCTACCGCATCACTTTCGCCTCCACCACAAAGAAAACCAACCTGTAAGCCATGTTTCTTTAATGCAGTAAATAAGTTTTCCTGTGCTTTGGCATTATCGCCCGGCCACCAAACCTCTATCCCCTCATACCCTTCTTTTTTTGCTAAAGCACAGAACTCATCCGTAGTACCCGGAAAGCCCCAATCTGTAGCCATAAATAACAATTCATATCCAGCTTTTGCTTTAACGGAAGGAATTTCCTGAGCAACTATTTCGCCTAGTGGAGCCAATAATCCGGCTGCTGTGGCAGTTGCCGTAGTTTTTAAAAAATGTCGTCTGTTTTGGTGCATTTATAATTGCAGTAAAAGTTCTTTAAGTAAATTAATTAAGCAATGATATCATGTATAACCTTTCCTCCAACGTCAGTAAGTCTGAACGGACGTCCCTGAAAAGGATAGGTAAATTTCTCATGATCAAAACCGAGCTGATTCAGTATAGTGGCCTGTATATCAAAGGCATCAACTTTACCACTTATACCGCTATATCCGATCTCATCAGTTTCACCATGGGTAAAGCCTTTTTTAACGCCTCCTCCGGCCATCCAGATGGTAAAGGCATCAGTATGATGATCTCTTCCGTTATAAGGATTCTGAACCCCATTACGATTCTCCATCATTGGTGTACGACCAAACTCACCTCCCCATACCACTAAGGTATCTTCAAGTAAACCACGTTGTTTCAAATCCAGAAGCAATGCAGTAATAGGCTTATCAATACTGCGGCACTTATTCTTTAGTCCAATATTTAATGAATTGTTAGGTCCGTCACCATGTGCATCCCAGCCCCAGTCAAATAACTGTACGTATCTCACCCCTTTTTCTACTAGTTTACGGGCAAGCAAAACATTATTTGCAAAGCAAGATTTGCCAGGCTGCGTTCCATACATTTCATGTATATATTCTGGCTCATCATTAATATTCATAACCTCAGGCGCAGAAATCTGCATCCTGTAAGCCATTTCATATTGCGATATGCGTGATAATATCTCAGGGTCATTATAGGCTGCATATTCCTGCTCATTAGAAGCATTGATGGCATCTATAGAAGCTTTGCGCAAATCGCGGCTCATTCCATGAGGGTCTTTGATAAACAATACCGGATCTCCCTCACTTCTGCATTGAACTCCCTGATATACAGAAGGCAAAAATCCACTTCCCCAAATGCTTTTACCTGCATCAGGGAAGCTTCCACCACTTGTAAGCACCACAAAACCAGGAAGATTCTGATTTTCAGTACCTAATCCATAAGTTGCCCAGCTACCCATACTTGGTCTGCCCAAACGGGGGCTTCCGGTATGAATTAACAATTGTGCTGGCGCATGGTTAAACTGATCTGTCGAAACTGCCTTTAAAAAACTTACATCATCTACCATAGTAGAGAAATGTGGCAGGTTATCACTAACCCATGCTCTGCTCTGCCCGTGCTGTGCAAATTTTGCCTGCGGCCCAAGCATTTTAGGCACTCCGGTAATAAAAGCAAATTTTTTACCTGCCAATAAAGATTGCGGACAATCCTGGCCATCCATTTTCATTAGTTCCGGCTTATAATCAAACAGCTCCAGCTGCGAAGGTGCCCCTGCCATGTGCAGGTAAATTACACTCTTAGCCTTACCTAAAAAAGGCGGGGCCTTTGGTAATAACGGATGTACCGGATCATACAAAATATCATTAGTAGTTTTACCTCCCAAACCGCAACTGCCCAGCAAAGCTCCCATAGCTACGGCACCAAGTCCCATTGCACTTTCTTTAAGAAAATGCCTGCGGGTAAAGGCTCTGAGTTCTGTTTCCTGAGCTTCCTTTACCAGGCGATGTGCATTTAATTCATCTCTTGTCATTACAATTAGTTTTTTGTTACCGCTTCATCAAGGTTCAACATTGCATTTGCCACAACCACCAGGGCGGCTGTTTCAGGGTATTTATCTGTTTGCTGCCCTCCAAGTATTTGTTTCGCCTTATCAGGATGACCTTTGTAGTCGTTTAATGCAGTCATATAAAGGTTATCTAAAATCCTGAGTTTAGCACCAGAAATTGGTTTATACATCATCCATTCATATCCTTTGGCTATTTGACTTTTCACTTCCTTTCCTCCCTCTTTCTTCATCCTCAAAGCAAAGAATTTCGCCATGTCAATATATACTGAGTCATTTAGGGTAACCAATGCTTGTAGCGGTGTGTTTGTTCTTATTCTTCGCGGAGTACATGCTACCCTTTGTGCTCCATCAAAAGCAATCATTGAAGGATATGGCGCTGTTCTTTTCCAATAGGTATAAATTGCCCTTCTGAATTGATCTTCACCCTGAGAATTGTTCCAGGTAGCACCATTATATGGCGAATTCCAGATGCCATTTGGCTGCCAGGGCATTACACCAGGGCCATACATTTTAGCACTTAATACACCACTTACAGAAAGATGCTGATCCCTGATCTGTTCAGCACTTAGCCTCATTCTTGGGCCGCGAGCATAATATTTATTAAACTGATCTTTCTTTTTTGTATCCTCAGTAACTTTTGAATCCTGCCTGTATGTTGCACTCATCACCATTTCCTTAATCAGCCTTTTCACGCTCCACTTATAATCATTCATCAACTGCCATGATAAATGATCCAATAATTCTTTATGAGTCGGGTTCATCCCCTGTGTACCCATATCTTCAAGGGTTTCTACAATACCGGTTCCAAACAATTGCTCCCACAAGCGATTGGCCATGGTTCTGGACAATAGCGGATTTCTTTTATCCGTAAGCCACATGGCAAGTCCTACCCTGTTTTTTGGTGCATTTGCCGGCATGGCATAAGCTAAAGATTTAGGAACTCCTGCATGTACCTCGGCACCCGGAGTAATCCAGGCACCACGCTTAAATACGAATGTTTTACGTGATCTGTCAGCCGGATTTTCAACCATAATAGGTGTTGATCCTGCATTTGCATCCATAAGCGCCCAGAATGAAGCCTTATTTTCTTCATAACCTGGTTTACCTTTTCCAGGGAACTGTTGCGAAAAGCGGAACCAATCAAAATATACAATAACTTCATCCTTATTAGTAGCAGTTGGGTTAGTATAGGTAAGATACACATCATGCACTCCCGTTTGTGCCTTAAAATCGACAGCAAGGTTGCGATAACCAGGACCTTCGGGAACTTTCCATGATGCAATTACCGGTCCGTTATGCTTATCTAACCTTAACTGCATGCTACCCCCAGGCTTACCCGAGGCGTATCTGTAAATCAACTGATCTACCTTGTTAAGATTTACTGCAGGAATTCTAGCTACAGCGTTATTTTTAAAGAAAAGGGCAATATTGTTATTACCTATAATTGCATTTACCATGCTATCTGCAATCACTGAATTGATTACCGGCTGGCCGGTTTTTAAAAACTTATGGATTTCAGTTGATTTCTCTGCAGATACATTAACCTTTAGCCAATTGGTTAATGAAGTAAGTTTTCTTTGCAATGAATCATCATATTGTCTTAACAACGGATATTCAGACGAAATATCTTCATCTCTGGTATTGTTAAAATAAGCCATAAATTCATAGAACTCCTCATGTTTAAACGGATCGTACGGATGGCTATGGCATTGTACACAAGCAAATGTTGTACTCAACAATCCTTCCCAGGTTGTATTAACCCGATCAAGCACTGCCGCAACCCTAAACTCCTCGTTGTTTGTACCACCCTCATCATTGGTCATGGTATTTCTCTGGAAAGCCGTAGCTATATATTGATCATCTGTAGGATTTACAAAAAAATCTCCTGCAATCTGTTCAGTTACAAACTCATTGTAAGGCATATCTTTATTAAATGCGCGTATTACCCAATCACGGTACTGCCAGATATTTCTTCCTGCATCAGCTTCATATCCTTTGGTATCAGCATATCGGGCAACATCCAGCCACATAGATGCCCACTTCTCTCCAAAACGCGGCGAAGCCATTAATGAATCTACGAGAGCCTGATAAGCTTTATCTCCATCTTTAGCCTTTAAATATTGCTCAGCCAGTTTTTGAGAAGGAGCCACGCCTATTAAATCTAAACTGGCTCTTCTTAATAGCGTAGCTCTGTCTGCCTCGGCCGATGGCTTTAGTTCCTGTTCGTCTAATTTTTCAAGTATGAACTTATCAATATCATTCTTAGCCCAATCGCCACTTACGCTTGGTATCTCCACTTCTTTAACCGGCAGGTAGGCCCAGTGATCACCCCACTTTGCACCTTGCTTTATCCACCTCTTAAAAATATCTATTTCATCCTCATTAAGGGCTTCGTGTTTATAAGGCATACGTTCTTCAGGATCTTTAGTTAACAAGCGTTTTATAAGCTCACTTCCATCCGGATCTCCTGGAATAATAGCAGGTTTACCGCTTTTTGTAGCCGCCAGTGCTTCTTCATGAAACAACAAGCTAAATCCGCCCTGTTTTTTCACGCCTCCGTGACAAGAAATACACTTCTTATTGATAATAGGCTTTACTTCGGTATTGAAATCCACTTTCTTGTCGTACGACATGAGCAGTGAACATAAGATCACAACTACAAACAGGACAAGCAGGACTAATAATTTCTTATTTCGAAAAAATTTCATAACAGCATTACAATATTTGGCTTCAGTATGTTAATGTAAATTACCTACAATTTCAAATAAAAACCTAATAGAGAGTGAAAAAGTTTCTATCAAATCAGGTCAAAAATCAGAAAAAACAGCATTTAAATATCAAAACAAACCTTTGCGCAATATTTTTAGTGTTTCTGCTACTTTTTTTAAAAAATCAAAGAATAATAATAAAGTAGTGGAATATTAGAATTTAATATTCTGTATTCGTACCGCATTTAGGATGGCCAGCAAGGCAACGCCCACATCGGCAATTACAGCTTCCCATAATGTAGCTATGCCCCCGGCACCTAAAATCAACACGGCTACCTTTACAATCATAGCCAGCGAAATATTTTGCCAAACTATGTTTCGGGTAATTTTACCAATCTTTATAGCTGTTACAATCTTTGATGGTTGATCATTCTGAATCACAATATCAGCAGTTTCAATAGTCGCATCACTACCCAGGCCGCCCATAGCAATTCCGGCATCAGCCAATGCCACAACCGGCGCATCGTTTACCCCATCTCCAATAAAAGCAATTTTTAAACTCTTATCTTTAAGCTCCTGCACTTTTTGCACTTTATTTTCAGGTAAAAGATCGCCAAATGCTTCATCAATACCTAAAAAGGCCGCAACTTTGCTTACAACGCTTTGTTTGTCGCCACTTAGCATTACTGTTTTAATACTAAGTGCATGCATATCTGAAATTGCCTGTCTGGCATCTTCTTTCACTTCATCAGCAATGGTTATATAACCGGCATAGATCTTATCAATAGCTATAACTACCACACTATCGGTAATCTCATTTACAGCATTATCATAAGCTACATTGAATTTTTTAAGCAATTTCGCATTCCCCGCGAGTACTTCCTTTCCATCCACAATACCTTTTAAACCATGACCGGCAATTTCTTCGACCTTATCAGTTTTTATTTCCGAAATTACATCTCCAGCATATTGTTTAACAGCCAGGGCAATTGGATGTGTTGATTTACTTTCTAGCGCGGCCGCTATTCGAACAAGCTCTTTTTCATTATATCCATTAGCTGTTATTACTTGCTGAACATCAAAAACTCCTTTGGTAAGGGTTCCTGTTTTATCCATTACTATAGTATTTACAGTAGTAATCACATCAAGAAAGTTAGATCCTTTAAAGAGTATCCCATTTTTAGATGCCAGTCCAATCCCTCCAAAATATCCCAACGGTATAGAGACTACCAGGGCGCAGGGGCAACTAATAACAAGGAATACCAAACCTCTGTACAACCAGTCACTAAAGTTATAATCTGCTACAAAAAAATAAGGAACACCAACAACAAGAACCGCAAGTAAAAAGACAATTGGTGTATACACTTTGGCAAAGCGCGAAATGAATAATTGCGTTTGAGATTTCCTTGCAGTAGCGTCCTGTACCATTTCAAGAATTTTACTCAGCTTACTATCTTTAAACAAAGCAGTAACTTTTAATTCAGCTAGTTGGTTCAGGTTAATCATACCGGCAAGTACAGTTTCGCCTTTATCTTTATTATCGGGCTTGCTTTCGCCAGTTAAGGCAGCGGTATTAAATGTTGCCCTTTCCGATGTTAATACCCCATCAAGTGCTACTTTTTCACCAGGCTTAACCTGTATAATTTCATCAATCTGAACATCTGCTGGCAACACATTAATTACCTTTCCATCCCTAATTACATCTACACTGTCTGGTCTGATATCAAGCAAAGCCTTAATACTTCGCTTCGCATTGCTCACGGCCGAATCCTGAAACCACTCACCTATAGAATAGAATACCATTACAGCAACACCCTCGCTATAAGATCCAATTGCAAAAGCCCCAATAGTAGCTACACTCATCAGGAAAAACTCATTAAAAAAATCAAGCCTCATTGCTTTTCTAAAAGCAAGTGCAAGCACATTATAACCTGCAAGTAAATAGGCAGGAACAAACACCGCTAACTGAATAATATTGTTAAACACAGTACCGAATCCATACTCCAACACCATCATAACCACTATAATGGCCAGTGAGGTTAATAATGGCCAATGGCCTATTAAGCCAGATGCTTCCTCAGCCCCATGGTTGTGCCCGTCATCATCAGAATGTTCGTGCTGATGATTGTCTTTTTGATTGTCTATTGTTGCCTTTTTGGGTTCTTCAGCTGAGCAGCAAGCACTATGATGATTTGATAATTGCATAACTTTAATATTATATATAGCCAAAGGTACAGGCTACAGCTATGCAATGCTATTGCAAAGGTATGGATGGATTACACTGATCGCATATTCCTTTAATGATGAGATTCATCTCCTGACGAAAGAAATTAATCGGCAGTGAGATATCTGGTATTTGAGTGTTTGGCAAGCAAAATGTTTCCTTGCATGTATTGCAATAAAAATGAACATGAAGATCATGATGGTTTTCGCCATTACAGTCTTCTTCACATAAAGCGTATTTTGTAGCACCGGTACCATCCTCTATACTATGAACCAGGCCTTTTTCTTCAAAAGTTTTTAATGTCCTGTAAAGGGTAATCCTATCTGATGGAGCCATCCCCCTTTCAAGATCATTTAAACTAATGGCCGCATTTTGCTTGGTTAAAAACTCCAGTACCAACAAACGCATAGCGGTAGGATTAACATCCTTTACTTTTAACTTATTTTCTATGTCTATTATCATCGGTTCTGCAATTTTTATCCAAATTAGACTATTTATGATCGTCGTTCACCTCAAGCCAATGTCCATCAGGATCTTTAAAATAAACTTGTTTTATTCCATCAACTCTTAAAGTAACCGCCTTACGCGTTCCAGCCCAATCTTCAAATTCAATTTTCTTAACATTAAGCAGGGTAATAAACTTGTCAACAGAAGGCACACTAAAACACAAATGCTCGTTCTTATCATGCTCTACATTGGCTTTTGCACCCTGAATTAAATGCAAATGCCCGGCGGGGCCCAAAGAAAACCACGTATGCCTGCCATCTTTAAACGGCTCCGGTATTATTTCAAGATCAAAAACATCCTTGTAAAATGCGGTTGACTTAGCCAGATCTGTAACATACACTGCAATATGATTTAGAACTGCTCCTTGCTGCTTCTTTTCTGCCTGAGCCATTGATTTTTGAAACGGGGTTAACATTACCAAACTTAAAACGATTATTGTAAGGGTTTTCATATAGAATGATTAGGATTTCCTGAACAAGATGGTTAAAATTCTTGGAATATCTGTTCTGTTATTGTCATCAAAATACTCCTCAACATCAACCAATGTCAATCCATGCTTTTTACCGGCCTGAATAAAATCAGAAATATTATGGTTAAAGCAATCTACAAGCTGCCTGCCATCTTCCGTATCAAATCGGGCTTTAGTACCAGTATATTGCTTATATGGATGCAATTCACCAACATAAACATAACCCTCTGGGTTTAATGATTTAGACACCTGATTAAAAACATAATCCAGGTTATCAATGTGTTCTAATATCAAACTAAAAGTTACCAGGTCGTACAAACCATCCCTAAAGTTCCAGCGGGCAGTAATATCTGCCTGTTTAAACTCAACCCTGTTAGAAGTAATCTTATCTTTAGCTCTGGCCAGCATCTGGTCTGAAAGATCAACCGCTGTAATCATTGCTGCTTTTCCAATCAGCCATTCTGTATTTTTTCCTGTCCCGCAGCCAATCTCCAAAACCTTATTAAATGGAACACGGGCAAGGCATAATTTTAAGGCCAAACCCTCCAGATCTCTTGTTTTATTATCGTTAGTATCGTATTGTGCAGCCCAGATGTTATAAGCTTGTTTAGTATTCATAGCGCAAAAATAACAAAAATCCCTCCTTTTTCTTACCCTATTGATATTCGCTGCTGTTGAATTTCGTATCCAGCCATTCTATATGCCTTGTCAGGAAATTTTTCAGATAAGCAACTTCTCCACTATATGATCCCGACACCTGAAGTTCTAAATATGACTGCCTCTTTAAGATATCCCATTTAATAAAATTCCTGACCTGCGAAACCGCAAGCTTTTTGGCCAGTGGAGCAGTTGCATCAGGCACGGTATTTATTTTTGTCTTCAGTTCGTTCCATCGCTCTCTTATTCTACGCCTAAAGCCTGGGTCCTCCATCAATCTCTTAAACCATATCTTAGGTTCAAATGCTGAGTTAGACATTAGCCCGTTTACCTGATCCCCCAAACGGTTATCGTTATTTGCCGCCTTATCAAAATCCCATACAGGGCCAACATAAATCTTATCGTCGTTACGTTTCTTAAACATATAGGTGCTCCTAAATGCATCCGGATTACCTATTACTTCATTTACGATATAAAAATCCACATAACTATTTACGTCAAAATACTTTCTATAGCCTTTTACCGGATCAGTAAAATCGGCAGAATAAAGCGCATCTTCTAATTTCTGAAAATGATTTTTGATATAATCCTTTTGCTGCTGGTTGATCTTGTCTTCGTCAGGATACTTAATTACAAAAGGCATATTCTTTTGCGTCTTAAAAAATACCGGCTCACCATCGGCAAATAGATCCTGCTCTATCAGGTAACCACCAGCAAGATCTGGTAAGGCTGTAGTACCATCAGGTTGCTCCTCAATATCAACAAGCCCTTTGCCTTCTTTAATCTGTTCGGTTAGCTGGTAATTACCAATAAACGAACCATTTAAATATACTTCAACATATCTTGAATTTGTAGTAAAAGTACGTCCCATATTTCTGCTCAGTATAAAAGCGAGCTCATTACGCATCAAAGTTTTGTCGGCATAATTGGCCAGCAGCACCCAGTTTTTACTCTCTGCCATACCCAGCAAGCCGGCTTTCTTATCAAGCTTAATACGATAAGGCTTTTTAGGCATGTCATACCAGGTCGAATTGCCCCTTCCCTTTATTTCCGTTTTACCTTCGTAAACTACATCTTTAAAATTGCTAACTAACTTTAAGGAGCCTGTTACATAAGTATCCTTACTGGTGATAGGAACATTATTTGTATTGATATAAAGTGCAGCTATCCCATTATCAGTAAACTTAACAAAATAGGTTTTTTTGGTATTGTCTTCAGCTACCACGCTATAGCTTACCAAATGAGTAAAGTCATTAACTGTTGTGTCACTTTTCTGCGCTACATCGCCTACCAATATCTTTGCTCCATCATAAGTAAAGGAAGGTATAAGCTTACTAATGTCTGTTCCTGCAAACGCCCTGGCATATATGGTATCACCTACAATCTCACCATCAACATCCTTTACCAGAACAGGGTTCTTCACTGCACTGAATCTAAATATTTTTAATTGCTTGTCGCTTTTGGGTATTACTGGTGGATCTTCATGTTTTTCATCCTTTTTACAGGAAGAAATTACAACAAGTATTGATAAAATAAACATCAATTTGTACCAGTTCTTACCGGCTTTTAAAGCTCTGCAGGTCATAAGGTTTAGTATATTTGGCTATTCAAGGTAAGAATTATTCCCAAAAACCCTCAAACCTAGCACATTTTAAAGGCTAAGCATCAAACCCTTATACTCAAAATATCATGAATTGCATATAGAAGCAATCTTGCATATTTCATATTCTTTAGATAAAAAAGATCAGTAAAAGAACAATTATTCTGTACAGCACCCAGGTTAAGGTAGGAATATATCCCAGCTTTAAAATACCCATTCGCCTAAAATGCTCCAGAAACAT
>Ga0157371_10000800_pt1 | contig 36092 bp, 32 predicted proteins | sample C45metaG_FD_113462 | JGI IMG/M metagenome (GOLD analysis project Ga0157371, IMG submission 113462) | Corn rhizosphere microbial communities from Kellogg Biological Station, Michigan, USA - C4-5 metaG | ecosystem: Host-associated > Plants > Roots > Rhizosphere > Soil | place: USA: Michigan... | reverse complement strand
GGGGCGGCGATAAGGGCGGTGACGGGCTGCATGGCGAGCAGGCTGCCGGTTACCAAGAGGGGAAATTTTCTGCGAAACGCGGGGGTTTTCACGGCCATCCTTAAAGTCGTCCTGCACGCCGGCCATTAAGGGGCCGCGGCCTCTCGATGGGCTCAAAAAGATAGCGGATAATAAAACATGACCTGCACATCGGCTAGGGCCGAGGGATCCGCTGTAAATGACTGAAGATGTTCGCTTAAACCAGATAGAAGACTGGCTGACCACCGTTCTACCGGAAATTTTCCGGCAGCAGGCCTGGGGCGAGGTGCCCAAGGGTAGCCTGACCGCAGCCAGCAGCGATGCCAGCTTTCGCCGTTATTTCCGCTGGGCGGGCGAGGGCCGCAGCCTGATCGTCATGGATGCGCCGCCGCCGCAGGAGGACTGCCGTCCGTTCGTGCAGGTGGCCGCGCTGCTGGCGGAGGCCGGGGTCCATGTGCCACGCATCCTGGCCCAGGATCTGGAGCGGGGATTCCTGCTGCTGAGCGACCTCGGCACCCTGACCTACCTGGAGGTGATCAACGCGGCCAATGCCGACGATTATTTCCAGGCGGCCATCGATGCCCTGTTGGCTTTCCAGGGCAAGCAGCCGACGAACGGCAGTCTGCCGCTCTACGACAAGGCTCTGCTCGCCCGCGAACTGGGTCTGTTTCCGGAGTGGTACGTGGGGCGTGAATTGGACACGACCTTCAGCGCCAGGCAGCTCGAACGCTGGCAGGCGGTCTGCGAGCGGCTGATCGACAGCGCCTTGGCCCAGCCCCAGGTGCTGGTGCACCGGGACTTCATGCCGCGCAATCTGATGCTCAGCACGCCCAATCCGGGTGTGCTGGACTTCCAGGATGCGGTCATCGGCCCGGTCACCTATGACATCACCAGTCTGTTCAAGGATGCCTTCCTGAGCTGGCCGGAGCCGCTGGTGCAGCGCTGGCTGCTGGGCTACTGGGAGCAGGCGCGCGCCGCCGGGATACCGGTGCAGGCCGACTTCGCCGACTTCCAGCGGGCCTCGGACCTCATGGGCGTGCAGCGCCATCTCAAGGTGATGGGGATCTTCGCCCGCATCTGGCACCGCGATGGCAAGCCGCGCTATGTCGCCGATACCCCACGCTTTCTCGCCTACATCCGCACCGTGGTGGCCCGACGACCGGAGCTGGCCGACCTGGGCACCTTGCTGGACGAACTGCACGCCGAGCGAGCCGAGGCATGAAGGCCATGATCCTGGCGGCGGGCAAGGGCGAGCGCATGCGGCCGCTGACGCTGACGCTGCCCAAGCCATTGATCGAGGTGAACGGCCAGCCGCTCATCGAGCATCACATTCGGGCGTTGGCCAGCGCCGGTATCACCGAGCTGGTGATCAATCACGCCTGGCTGGGCGCTCAGTTGGAAGCCGCCCTGGGCGACGGCAGCCGGCTGGGTGTCGTCATCCGCTTCTCTGCCGAGGGGGAGCCCCTGGAGACCGGAGGCGGCATCTTCCAGGCGCTGCCGTTGCTGGGCAGCGCGCCCTTCGTGCTGGTCAATGGCGATATTCGCACCGATTTTGACTTCGGCACCCTGGCGCTGCCGGCTGGCTGCCTGGCGCACCTGGTGCTGGTCGACAATCCCGTCCATCACCCGAGCGGTGACTTCGGCCTGGTGGACGGACGGATCACCCTTGAGGCTCCGGAGAAGCTCACCTACAGCGGCATCGCCGTGCTGCATCCACAGCTGTTCGCCGGCTGCACGGCCGGGGCCTTCAAGCTGGTGGATGTGCTGCGGCCAGCCATCGCCGCCGGGCAGGTCTCGGGTCAGCGGCTGGACGGTCGCTGGGTGGACGTAGGCACCCTGGAGCGCCTGGCGGAAGCGGAGCGGCTGTTCGGGACGGCTTCTTGAAGCTCTGGTTCTGGCCCCTGACGCTGCTGGGCTTCCTGGCCGGCTGGGCCGTGGCCAGCATTCCCGGCGCGCTGCTGGTGGCCCTGCTCGCCCATGCCGGCGAGCGGCAACTGGGGCTGACCTCTCTGGCGGGCTGGAAGGCGCGCTGGCAGGGACGTCCCGGGCGCTTCGAGCACCAGGCGCAGTTCCAGATGCTCGGGCGCCTGGCCAAGCGTGGCGGCCGGGTGCTGACCGCCCACATCCGCCAGGCCGAAGGCGAGATCGAGCGCCTGGGCTTGAGCGCGGACGACCGCAAGAAAGCCATCGCTGCCTTCGAGCAGGGCAAGGACGGCACCCTGCCGTCGACGGCCGACCTGCAGCGCCTCAGTGAGCGCAGCGAAAGCCTCTTGCGCGCCTGTTGGCGCATGGTCTGGATCAGCGGCAGCGTACGCCCGGGTGATCGTGACGAGATCCTGGGCTGGGGGCAGGCGATGGGGTTGGCCGAAGCCCAGGTACTGGCGCTGCAACCCCCGGTGCAGGCCGCGCCGCGGCAGCCCGGCAACGAAGAAAAATACCGTAAGGCCCTGCAGTTGCTCGGCGTCACCGACGATGCCGACGCGGCCACGGTCAAGCAGGCCTATCGCCGGCTGCTCTCGCGCCATCATCCCGACAAACAGGCCGGTGCCGGGGCGGGCCAGTCGGCGGTCTATGCCGCTGCCCAGCGCACCGCCGAGCTGCACGCCGCCTATCAGCTGATCAAGACGCGGCGGGGCTTCCGCTAGCGGCTGGCGGCAGGTGCTCCAGCCAGGCACGCAGGCGGCGGATGGTCTGCTCTTGCTCCGCGGCCCGATCACCGGGGATGACCGGCAGGTCGATCTGCCGATAGTTCTTGTTGGCCTTTTGCGCGGCCCGCTCCTTGCGCTGCTGGGCCGCCTGGCCAGGCGCGTGCACCAGATCGGCGATCTGCAGGTCGGTCTTGCCCATGGTGGCGTCCAGTCGCGGTGGCAGCCCCCGGGGTTCGCGACCGTCGATGAGCACCAGTTGCTTGACCTCGGCCGGTTCTTTTTCCGCCAGATAGCGCGCCGCCCAGTAGGCACCGGTGCCGTGGCCGAGCAGCACGATGGGGCTGGCGCCCTGTTGCAGCGCCAGGTCGATGCCGGCGGCGATGCGGGCCAGCACCCGAGTGGCTTGGGCATTGGCCGCGGCTTCGGGATCGACCGGTGCGACCGCCGCCTGGGCCGGTTCGCCGCTGCCGGCCTCGGCCTGGGTCGGGGCGGTGGGCGCTGTACCGCTGCCGCCAGTCACCGGCGGTGCCGTCTGCGCGCTGTTGGCCTGGGCATCGGTGTCCGCCGGCGCGGTATCCCGCTCGATCGCCACCACGGGATCATAGGGGTCGGGCAGGCTCAGGCTGATGGTCTGCCAGCCGTAGGTAGGCAGCGCCTGGCGCACCGGCGCTATCACATTGGGCCAGTCGGCCGATTCGCCATCGCCCGGCACCAGCACCACCGTCCCCGCGGTCTTGGCGCGGGCGCTGGGCAACAGCAGGGCGAGAAAGGATTCGTCGCCCGCCCGCAGGGTCTTCTGTTGCTCGGCGGGCAGTTGCCGCATCAACGCCTGCTGCTGTTCCTGGCTGCGCGGCAATGCCGGTGCCAGGCTTTCTGCCGGCGCCTGGGGCGCTGGCGGGGGCGCCTCTTCGGCCAGGAGCGGCGTGGCGAGGCCGAGCAGCAGGAGGAGGCAGAGCGGCAGAGGGGTGGGCAACGACATCGGGCGGAATCCTCAAAGGAGACGATTGACCCCGACGAGCCTACCGCCGTTCGCCTCGTCGGGGCAGCGGGAACGCCTTAGCGGCCAGCGGATCTCCGTTACAATGCCGCCCTCAACCTTCGCCGAGGCTATCCCATGCAACCCTTCGCCATCGCCCCCTCGATCCTGTCCGCCGATTTCGCCCGCCTGGGCGAGGAGGTCGACAAGGTCCTCGCCGCCGGTGCCGACATGGTCCATTTCGACGTGATGGACAACCACTATGTGCCGAATCTCACCATCGGCCCCATGGTCTGCAAGGCGTTGCGCAACTACGGGGTGACCGCGCCCATCGACGTGCACCTGATGGTCAAGCCGGTGGATCGCATCATCGGCGACTTTATCGAAGCCGGCGCCACCGACATCACCTTCCATCCCGAAGCCTCCGAGCACATCGATCGCTCGCTGCAGCTGATCAAGGATGGCGGTTGCCGGGCCGGCCTGGTGTTCAACCCGGCCACCTCGCTGGATGCCCTGAAGTACGTGATGGACAAGATCGACATGGTGCTGCTGATGAGCGTCAACCCCGGCTTCGGCGGCCAGAAATTCATTCCCGGCACCCTCGACAAGCTGCGCGAGGCGCGCGCCCTGATCGACGCCTCGGGGCGGCCGATCCGCCTGGAGATCGACGGTGGGGTCAACGTCAAGAACATCGGCGAGATCGCCCGGGCGGGTGCCGACACCTTCGTCGCCGGCTCGGCCATCTTCGGCCAGTCGGACTATGCCGCGGTGATCCAGGCGATGCGTGTCGAGCTGGCCAAGGCCCAGTCGGTATGAGCGCCCTGGTGCGGCTCGGCGGCGGGCAGCCGCCCGAGCTGGTGATGTTCGACCTCGACGGCACCCTGCTGGACTCGGCGCCGGACCTGGCCGCCGCGGTGGACGCCATGCTCGAGCGCCTGGGCCGTGCGCCAGCGGGGCTGGCCAAGGTGCGGCTGTGGATCGGCAACGGCGCCCGGGTGCTGGTGCGCCGCGCCCTGGCCGATAGCCTGGAGCACGAGGCCGTGGACGATGCCGCTGCCGACCGCGCCCTGGCGCTGTTCATGGAGCTGTATGGCGGCAGCCACGCCCTGACCCGTGTCTATCCGGGCGTGCTGGACAGCCTGGCGTTGTTGCGTGCCCTGGGCGTGCGCCTGGCGGTGATCACCAACAAGCCGGAGCGCTTCGTCGCGCCGCTGCTGGCCGACATGGGCCTGGGCGATTTCGACTGGATCGTCGGGGGCGATACCCTGCCGCAACAGAAACCCGATCCGGCAGGCCTGCTATGGGTGATGACCCGGGCGCAGGTACCTGCCGACCAGGCGCTGTTCATCGGCGACTCGCGCAACGACATCCGCGCCGCCCGCGCCGCCGGGGTACGTTGCGTGGCCCTGAGCTACGGCTACAACCACGGCGAGCCCATCGCCAATGAGCAGCCGGATCTGGTCGTCGACGATCTGCGCGAGCTGTTCATCTAGCCAGCCGAGATAGCCGGCCGGTTGCCATGCCGCGCCGGCTAGGCTAACGTGGCCCCTCAACCCGCCCCAAGAGCAAGAGATCGCATCGTGGTGGTCACCCGCACAGGCTCCTCGCGAGCATGGATGAAAGTCATCAAGGCCCTGGCCCGTTGGCGCTGGCGCGCCTGATTTCGTCCTGGCCGGTATCAGACCGGCACGCTGTGCACCCGACCTTTCGTTTTCCTCGCCACGAGGCTGATCATGACCCGCGACGACTTCCTGCGCCTGGCCGCTCAAGGCTATAACCGCATTCCCCTGGCCTTCGAAACCCTGGCCGACTTCGATACCCCGCTGTCCCTTTATCTCAAGCTGGCCGATGCCCCCAACTCCTATCTGCTGGAGTCGGTGCAGGGTGGCGAGAAGTGGGGGCGCTATTCGATCATCGGCCTGCCCTGCCGGACCCTGCTGCGCGTGCGCGGCTACGAGGTCACCGTGCACGAGGGCGAAAGGCAGCTCGAAGCCGCTACCGTCGAGGATCCGCTGGCCTTCGTCGAGGCCTTCAAGGCCCGTTATCGTGTACCGGTGGTGCCCAATCTGCCCAAGTTCGATGGCGGCCTGGTGGGCTACTTCGGCTATGACTGCGTGCGCTATGTCGAGAAGCGCCTGGGCGCCAGTCCCAATCCCGATCCCCTGGGCACCCCGGACATCCTGTTGATGGTGTCGGACGAGGTGGTGGTCTTCGACAACCTTGCCGGCAAGCTGCACTGCATCGTGCTCGTGGATCCCAGCCAGCCGGAGGCCTATGAACAGGGCCAGGTCCGGCTGGCGGCCCTGCGCGAGCGCATTCGCCAGCCGATCACCCCGCGGCTGGGGCTGGATTTCGCCGCGGTAGACGCCGGCACCGAGCCGGCATTTCGCTCCAGCTACAGCCGCGCCGACTATGAAAACGCCGTGGAGCGGATCAAGGACTACATCCTGGCTGGCGACTGCATGCAGGTGGTGCCTTCGCAGCGCATGACCATCGACTTCCAGGCCGAGCCCATCGATCTCTATCGGGCATTGCGCTGCTTCAATCCCACGCCCTACATGTACTTCTTCAATTTTGGCGACTTCCATGTGGTGGGCAGTTCGCCCGAGGTGCTGGTGCGGGTGGAGGACGGCGAGATCACCGTGCGCCCCATCGCCGGAACCCGTCCGCGCGGGGCCACCGAAGAGGCTGATCTGGCGCTGGAGCGCGATCTGCTGAGCGATGCCAAGGAGCTGGCCGAGCACCTGATGCTGATCGACCTGGGCCGCAACGACGTGGGTCGGGTGTCGGCCACCGGCAGCGTGACCCTCACCGAGAAGATGGTCATCGAGCGCTATTCCAACGTGATGCACATCGTCAGCAACGTCACCGGTCGCCTCAAGCCCGAGCTGAGCGCCATGGACGCCCTGCGCGCCATCCTGCCGGCCGGCACCCTGTCCGGGGCGCCGAAGATCCGCGCCATGGAAATCATCGACGAACTGGAGCCGGTCAAGCGTGGCATCTACGGCGGCGCCGTGGGCTACCTGGCCTGGAACGGCAACATGGACACCGCCATCGCCATCCGCACCGCGGTGATCAAGGACGGCGAGTTGCACGTCCAGGCGGGCGGCGGCATCGTCGCCGATTCCCAGCCGGCGGCGGAGTGGGAAGAAACCCTCAACAAGAGACGCGCCATGTTCCGTGCGGTGAAGTTGGCGGAAGGGACGGTTTAAGACACCGCCTCAGGTATTAGCGGATCGCGGCCACGGGCCGCTCCTACGGGTAGGTTCATCTGTAGGAGCAACTGTCTAATAGCTACAGGGGTATACCTCAACTCCCCGTGGTGCCGTAGCGTGGCAAACGGCGCAGCCTTTTCCGCTGCGGGCTGCGGGCTGCGGGCTGCGGGGCGAAGGTCACCCTCACCCCGACCCTCTCCCGCGGGGAGAGGGGGCTAGCCGAGCAGGCGTTGATCTACTTCAGCCCCGGCAAGCTCGCGATCAGCCGTCGCACCCCGTCCGCAGGCGCGGCCCAGGGCCGCGATTAGATAGCTGCTGTAGAAGCCTTCCGCTCAGGCGTCCTCGATTCGTCCCAGGATCGCTCCGGCCGCCAGGTAGTCCCCGGCCGCCTGGGTGATCGCCAGGCGCCCGGCGCGAGGGGCGAGGACCTGGGTTTCCATCTTCATCGCTTCCATCACGGCCACCACCTGACCGGCTTCGACCGTGGCGCCGTCCTCGATCATCCAGGCGTGCAGGTTACCCGCCACCGGGGCGGTGAGGGCGTTGGCGTCCGCCGCAGGTGCGGGCGCTACCGCTTCGCCTGCCGGGGCGCTCAGCGCCAGGCCGCGCAGCAGGGCGCTGGGCAGGCCGAGGGCGTGGCGGCGGCCGTCGATCTCGACGAAGGTGCGCAGCACGCCGTCGTCGGCCGGCTCGCCGCGTGGGGCGAGGGCGATCTGTTCGGCGAACACCGTCTCGATCCAGCGGGTGTGCACGGTGAAGGCCGCACCGGTGAAGTCGGCGTGGGCCATCACCGCCTGGTGGAAGGGCAGGACGGTGGCCACGCCTGCCACGCTGAATTCCGCCAGGGCGCGGCGGGCGCGGGCGATGGCCTGCTCGCGGGTGGCGCCGGTGACGATCAGCTTGGCGATCATGGAGTCGAAGTTGGGCGCCACCTGGGAGCCGGCCGCCACGCCGCTGTCCAGGCGGATGCCGGGCCCGCTGGGGGCGCGAAAGGCGGTGATGGGGCCCGGGGTGGGCAGGAAGCCGCGACCGGGGTCCTCGGCATTGATGCGGAATTCGAAGCTGTGTCCGCGGGGCGCCGGGACCTCGCTGAAGGATAGCGGCAGGCCGTCGGCGATGCGCAGTTGCTCGACCACCAGGTCCAGACCGCTGGTTTCCTCGGTGACCGGATGCTCCACCTGCAGGCGGGTGTTGACCTCCAGGAAGGACAGGGTGCCGTCCTGGCTCAACAGGAATTCCACGGTGCCGGCACCCACATAGCCCGCCGCGGCGCAGATGTCGCGGGCGGAGGCATGGATGCGCTGGCGCAGGGCGTCGTCCAGGAAGGGTGCCGGTGCCTCTTCCACCAGTTTCTGGTTGCGCCGCTGCAGCGAGCAGTCACGGGTGCCCACCACCTCGACCCGGCCATGGCGGTCGGCCAGCACCTGGGCCTCGATGTGCCGCGGGCGGTCGAGGAAGCGCTCGACGAAGCATTCGCCCCGGCCGAAGGCGGCGGTGGCCTCGCGTACCGCCGATTGGTACAGCTCGGCCACCTCGTCCAGGCGCCAGGCCACCTTGAGACCGCGTCCGCCGCCACCGAAGGCCGCCTTGATGGCGATGGGCAGGCCGTGCCGTTCGGCGAAGGCCAGGACCTCGGCGGCGCCGCTCACCGGGTCCTCGGTGCCGGCCACCAGGGGCGCACCGACGCCCAAGGCGATCCGCCGGGCCTGTACCTTGTCGCCCAGGGCATCGATGGTGTCCGGGTCCGGGCCGATCCAGGTCAGGCCGGCCTCCAGCACCGCCCGGGCGAAATCGGCGCGCTCGGACAGGAAGCCGTAGCCGGGGTGGACGGCATCGGCACCGGCGCGACGGGCCACGTCCAGCAGCTTGGCGATGTCCAGGTAGGTCTCGGCCGGACGCTGGCCGTCCAGGCCGTAGGCCTCGTCGGCCAGGTGCACGTGCAGGGCGTCGAAGTCGGCGTCGGCATAGACGGCCACCGACCCTACGCCGTAATCACGGCAGGCGCGGACGATGCGGACGGCGATCTCGCCGCGGTTGGCGATCAGGACTTTTTTCATCGGGTGTTCTCGGCAGCGGGAGAAGCGCTGGGGCGCAGTTCGGCGAAGGTGCCCAGCGGATTGAAGCGGATACGGGCGCCGACCGGGATCTGCCCGGCCAGGTCCAGGTGGTGGCTGGCGACGGCGCCGATCACCGGGTAGCCGCCAGTCAGCGGATGGTCGGCGAGGAACAACACCGGCTGGCCATTGGGCGGCACCTGGATGGCGCCCAGGGCGGTGCCTTCGCTGGGCAGCTCGCCGGATACCTGGCGCTCCAGGGGTGTCTCGCCGGCCAGGCGGATGCCGACCCGGTCGGACTGGGGCGTGACGCGCCAGCTCTGCCCGGCCAGGGTCTCCAGTGCGGCCGGAGTGAACCAGTCGCTGCGCGGACCGAGGACCACGTCGAGCACCACCTCCTGGTCGGCGCTGGGCAACGTGATGGGCGGCATTTCGCTACAGGACACGGCAGCGCCGCCAACCACGGGATAGAAGCCCAGGCGGTCGCCCGCGGCCAGGGGCGCCGGGCCGACGTTGGCCAGGGTGTCGCGGGCCAGGCTGCCCAGCACCGGCGCCACCGCGAAACCGCCGCGGATGGCCAGGTAGCTGCGCAAACCTGCGGGCGGACTGCCCAGGCTGAGGCGATCGCCGTCTTCCAGAAGGAAGGGCTGGTAGGGTGCGGGCTGCAGCCGACGACCGGCGCGGGTGAGCACCTCCAGGGGCGCCGGGGCACCGGTGATGGCGACCAGGGCCTGGCCGTGACAGACGCAACTGAAGCCGCCCAGCAGGATTTCCAGGCAGCCGCTGCCGGGCTCGTTGCCCACCGCGCGATTGGCCGCACGCAGGGCGCCGCGATCCAGGGCGCCGGAGGCGGAGACGCCCTGGCCGGTCTGGCCGGGACGGCCGAGGTCCTGCAGCAGGGTGCGCAGGCCGGGGGTGAGGATGTCCAGGTAGTCCGCGGTGACCGGCGCGGTAGGTACCGCGACCGGTGCCTCGGGCAGGCCGCACTCGGGCAGCGGCCCCGCGTCGCGAAAGCGCACCCGGTAGCCGGGGCGGAGCAGCGCCGGCTCCGGCCGCGACAGGTCCCAGAGGTGCAGGGGGGTCACCCCCAGCAGTTGCCAGCCACCGGGGCTGGCCTGGGGATAGACGGCGGCGAAACCACCGGCGATGGCCACCGAACCGGCCGGCACCCGGGTGCGCGGCGAGCTCCGCCGCGGCACCTGGAAGCCCGGGCCGCCGCTGAGATAGCCGAAGCCCGGAGCGAAGCCACAGAAGGCCACCTGGTAGTCGCTGCCGGTGTGGCGGCGGATCACCTCGGCCACGCTCAGGCCGAGCAGCCGGGCCACCTCGTCCAGGTCCTCGCCGTTGTAGTGCACCGGGATCTCGACCCGCTTGCCGGCCTCGCGGCCGCCGCCGTCGAGGGGCAGGGCGGCGAGATGGTCCACCAGGTCGGCCGCGTTCAGGGCGCTGGGGCGGAACTGGACCAGCAGGGTGCGGGCCGCCGGAACGATCTCCTCGATCCCGGGGAGCGGCCTGGCCTGCAGGGCATCGAACAGGGCCAGGGTCTCGTCGAGATCGGCCAGCTCCACCAGCAGCGCATCCAGGTTGACGGGCAGAAAACGCAAGGGCTTCTCCTAGACGTGATAGGTGCGATCGGGGACGTCGGTGATGAACATGTGGCCGGGCGCATGGGTGATGGCGAAGGGCACCTTGGAGGCCATGACCGCCGCCTGAGGGGTGACGCCGCAGCCCCAGAACACCGGGATCTCCCCCGGCTCGAGGCGCACGGCATCGCCGAAGTCCGGCCGTGCCAGGTCGGCGATGCCCAGTCGCGCTGGCTCGCCGATGTGCACCGGGGCGCCGTGCACCGCCGGGTAGCGGGCGGTGATGGTGGCCGCCTCGGCGACCCGCTCGGCGGGAATGGGGCGCATGGATACCACCATCTCGCCGTGCAGGCGGCCGGCCGGGCGACAGGGGCGATTGGTGCGGTACATGGGCACGTTGCAGCCGTCGGTGATGTGGCGGATTTCGATGCCGGCTTCCAATAGGCCGGTCTCGAAGGTGAAGCTGCAACCGATCAGGAAGGTCACCAGGTCCGCGTGCTCGGCCCAGGCCGCACGGCCGTCGGCGACTTCCTCCACCAGCACGCCGTCGCGCCAGACGCGATACAGCGGCAGGTCGGTGCGCAGGTCGGCCCCCTCAGCCAGCGGCGTGCGGTAGCTGCCGGCGTCGGTGACGTCCAACACCGGGCAGGCCTGGGGATTGCGCTGGGCATAGAGCAGGAAGTCGTAGGCCCAATCACGCGGCAGGGCGATGAGATTGGCCTGGGTCATGCCGGGCGCGACGCCGGCGCTGGGGGCGACCAAGCCGTCGCGGTAACGGGCACGGGCCGCACGGGCTTCGGCGATGGCGGCATCTTGGGCGGCTTTGAGCGGATTCATGGGTGGACCTCCGTGAAGGCGCGGGGCGTGACCCCGGCGAGTTCGAGATGGCGACGCAGGGCGCAGGCCATTTCGACCGCGCCGGGACTGTCGCCGTGGACACAGATGGACTCGGCCTCGATGGGCGCCAGGCTGCCATCGATGGCCTCCACCACGCCGTCCTGCACCAGGCGCAGCATGCGCTGGGCGACGTGTTCGGCATCGTGCAGCACCGATCCGGGCAGGCGCCGCGAGACCAGGGTGCCCTCGGGAGTGTAGGCACGATCGGCGAAGGCCTCGGCCACGCAGGTCAGGCCGGCGTCCCGTGCCCAGCCGAGCAGCGGCGAGCCGGCCAGGCAGACCAGCACCAGGCCCTCGTCCAGTTGGCACAGGGCGGCGATCACCGCTTGGGCCTGGCGTTCGTCCTGGGCGATGGTGTTGTACAGGGCGCCGTGCGGCTTGACGTAGGTCACCCGCGTCCCGGCGGCGCGCGCCAGGGCCTGCAGGGCGCCGATCTGGTAGAGCACGTCGGCGGTCAGCTCGGCGCTGGCGATGTCCAGGTTGCGCCGGCCGAAGCCCACCAGGTCGGGATAGGCGACATGGGCACCCACGGCCACGCCCTTGGCGGCGGCTGCCTGCAGGGTGCGCAGGATGCCGGCCGGATCGCCGGCATGGAAACCACAGGCGACGTTGGCGCTGGTGACGATATCGAGCATGGCGGCATCGTCACCCATCCGCCACTGGCCGAAGCTTTCGCCCAGGTCGCTGTTCAGATCGATGGTCGGCATAGGGGCTCCTGTGAGGTGATCAGGCGGCGTTGAGCAGGGCGAAGATGGGGCCGGCGGACTTGACCGCCATGTACCAGGACAGCAGGCAGGTGAGCCCGCCGAGCACCAGCAGCCAACGAGGATAGTGGTAGCCCTCCATGAGGTCGGAGCGGCGCCAGCCCACGTACATGAACAGCGTCAGGCCGAGCGGCAGGATCAGGCCGTTGAAGCCACCGGCGAACACCAGCAGGGCGGCCGGCGGCTTGCCGATCGACAGGTAGATGGCCAGGGCGATCAGCACGAAGACCACGGTGCAGAGGTTACGGGCCCGTTCGGTGATGTTCTTGGAGAACACGGTGATGAAGGTCATGGACGTGTAGGCGGCGCCGATGATGCTGCTGATACCGGCGGCCCAGAGGATCAGGCCGAACACCCGCAGGCCGTATTCGCCGAGGCTGGCGTCGAAGGCCTGGGCGGCCGGGTTGGCGGCCTGGCCGGAGATGTCGATCACCACGCCGCTGGCGACCACGCCGAAGATGGCCAGGAACAGCACGTAGCGGGCGATGCCGGTGACCAGGATACCGCTGAGCGCGGCCTTGGACACGGCGTCGAGGTTTTCCACCCCGACGGTGCCGCGGTCCAGCAGGCGATGGGCGCCGGCATAGGTGATGTAGCCGCCGACGGTGCCGCCGACGATGGTGGTGATGGAGGCGAAGTCCAGCACATCCGGCAAGAACGTCTGGCGCAGGGCCTCGCCGACGGGCGGATGGGAGGCGAAGCAGGCGATGAGGATCAGCGCCACCTTGAACACGCCGAGCACCACCATGATGCGGTCCATGGCCACCCCGGCGCGGTGCGACAGGAAGATGCCGATCGCCACCAGGGCGCTGAGGGCGCCGCCCCAGGCCGGATCAAGACCGAGCAGGGCGTTCAGGCCCAGGCCGGCGCCGGCGATGTTGCCCAGGCTGAACACCAGCCCGCCGGAAATCACCAGTACCGCCAGCAGGTAGCCGCTGCCGGGAATGGCCGCGTTGGCGATGTCCGAGGCGCGCATGCGGGTCAGGGCGACGATGCGCCAGACGTTCAGTTGCACCACGAAGTCGATGAGGATGGAGGCGAGGATGCCGAAGGCGAAGGCGGCGCCCAGCTTGGCGGTGAAGGTGGCGGTCTGGGTCAGAAAGCCGGGGCCGATGGCCGAGGTCGCCATGAGGAAGATGGCGGCGATCAGTGAGGCTCGGCGGTCCTTGGCAAAAACATGGCTAGCACTGGCGGTTTGGGTCACGGTGGCGGTCCTGGTCGGGAAGGCATGCTCCGGCCAACGCAACCTCTGTGCCACTCCAAGACAAAAGCCATTATTTGTAGGTTTTACATGGAATTATTGTTCAACAAAACTATGAATTTAGTTCTTATATTTGCACTACTTTGTTACTCGTTTACCCAAAAATGCTACCTCCTGGTGCGCGGTTACCAGCTTTCCTTGCCTAAGCCTTCGCCCTCGGACACCATCACACCGCTGCTGCCTGCTCTGGAACATCCATGAAGACCCCTGTGCTCGATAACACCCGTACCCTCGGCGAATCCGTGACCGCCGAGATCCGCCGTCAATTGGTGGAGGGCGAGCTCAAACCTGGCCAGCGCCTGTCCGAAGCGGCGCTGGCGGAGCGCCTGGCGATCTCCCGCAACACCTTGCGCGAGGCTTTCCGGGTGTTGACCCAGGAAGGTCTGCTCAAGCACGAACCCAATCGCGGGGTGTTCGTCTGCGTGCCCGACATGGCTTCGATCATCGACATCTACCGGGTACGCCGCTTCATCGAGTGCCAGGCGCTGGCCCAGGCCTATCCGCGCCATCCCGGCGCGCTGCGCATGCGTGAGGCGGTGACGGCGGCCCAGCGCGCGCGCACGGCCCAGGACTGGGTCGCGGTGGGTACCGCCAACATGGCCTTCCATGCCGCCATCGTCGAACTGGCCGACAGCCCGCGGCTATCGGCCTTCTATGACCAGCTCTCCGCTGAGCTGCGGCTGGCCTTCGGCCTGCTCAAGGATCCGGAATTCCTCCACGCCCCTTACCTGGAGATGAACGTCAGCATCGTCGAACTCCTCGAGGCCGGGCGCCCGGCGGAGGCCACGGCTGCCCTGGAAAGCTACCTGGTGCAGTCCGAGCGGACGGTGCTGGCCGCCTACGGTCGACTCAAGGCCTGAGCGCCTGTGCAAAGTCCGCTGCGCGGCGGCCAAACGGCGTTGAGAATGCCCTGGATCGCCAGCCCCGCCTGGGGGGCTCCAGCGCCATGCCCATTTACCACGCGTGGACTCGCGTGCGAGCCCGATCCGCGTCCCCAGTCATTTTCGCCTTGGAACAGGCGCTGAGCCGCCAGCGGTTGCGCCGGGCCGCCGGCTGGGCTACTGTGCGAAAAGAACCACGTCGGAATCCATCCCGTGACCTGCAGCGCCGCCCTCTCGATGCCTCTCTTCAAGGCCCACGCCCGTTGGCGCTGGCGCGCCTGACATCCCCCTGCCGGTACGTCCGGCCCGCCTTGTCGTTCCAGCCCCCGGCCCGCCGCTTTCGGCGCCGTGGCGAAGCTGAGTCCATTTCAACAGTCGCAATCGATTCCAAGGGTGATCCGCCATGCTGCTGATGCTCGATAACTACGATTCCTTTACCTACAACCTGGTGCAGTACCTGGGCGAGCTGGGCGCCGAGGTCAAGGTGGTCCGCAACGACGAGGTGCCGGTCGAGGCGCTCGAGGAACTGGCGCCGGAGCGCATCGTCGTCTCCCCCGGCCCTTGCACGCCCAACGAGGCGGGCATCTCCCTGGCCACCCTGGAGCGCTTCGCCGGCAAGCTGCCGGTGCTGGGCGTCTGCCTGGGCCACCAGAGCCTGGGCCAGGCCTTTGGCGGCGAGGTGGTACGGGCGCGGGAGCCGATGCACGGCAAGACCAGCCCGGTCTACCACAACGGCGAAGGCGTCTTCGCCGGCCTGCCCAATCCCTTCACCGTGACGCGCTACCATTCGCTGGTGGTCAAGCGCGAGACCCTGCCCGACTGCCTGGAGATCACCGCCTGGACCCAGCATCCGGACGGCAGCATCGACGAGATCATGGGCCTGCGGCATCGCGAGTTCATGATCGAAGGGGTGCAGTTCCACCCCGAGTCGATCCTCACCGAGCATGGCCATGACCTCTTGGCCAACTTTCTCCAGCAGCAGGGAGGGCGTCGCTAGATGGACATCAAGCAAGCCCTGAATCGCATCAGCGGCCAACTCGACCTCAATGTGGCCGAGATGCAGGCGGTGATGCGCCAGATCATGACCGGTGGCGCCGACGAGGCGCAGATCGGTGCCTTCCTGATGGGGATGCGCATCAAGAGCGAGACCATCGACGAAATCTGTGGCGCGGTCAGCGTGATGCGCGAACTGGCCACTCCGGTGGTGCTGCCAACGCTCGATCACGTGGTCGACGTGGTCGGCACCGGTGGCGACGGCGCCAACATCTTCAACGTCTCCTCGGCCTCGGTGTTCGTGGTGGCGGCGGCGGGCGGCAAGGTCGCCAAGCACGGCAATCGCGCGGTGTCCGGCAAGAGCGGCAGTGCCGATCTGCTGGAGGCCGCCGGTATCTACCTGGAGCTGACGCCGGCGCAGATCGCCCGCTGCGTCGAGCAGGTGGGCGTCGGCTTCATGTTCGCCCAGTCGCACCACAGTGCCATGCGCCATGCCGCTGGGCCGCGTCGCTCGCTGGGGCTGCGCACCCTGTTCAACATGCTCGGCCCGCTGACCAATCCGGCCGGCGTGCGCCACCAGGTGGTCGGGGTGTTCAGCGCCGCCCTCTGCCGGCCGCTGGCCGAGGTGCTGCAGCGCCTGGGCAGCCACCATGTACTGGTGGTGCACTCCCGCGACGGCCTGGACGAATTCAGCCTGGCCGCGGCGACCCAGGTGGCCGAACTCAAGGACGGCAGCATCAGCGAATACCAGGTGTTGCCGGAGGATCTGGGCATCAAGAGCCAGACCCTGGTCGGCCTGACCGTGGACGGGCCCGAGGTCTCCCTGGCGCTGATCCGCGATGCCCTGGGCCGGCGCAAGACCGAAGCCGGGCAGAAGGCCGCCGACATGATCGTGCTCAACGCCGGCGCGGCACTCTACGCGGCGGATCTCGCCCACAGCCTGCACGAGGGTGTGTTGCTGGCCCACGATGCGCTCTACAGTGGCCTGGCGCGGGAGAAGCTGGACGAGCTCGCCCATTTCACATCCGTCTATCGCGAGGAGGGTCGCCTGTGAGTGTGCCAACCGTGTTGCAGAAGATCCTGGCCCGCAAGGCCGAGGAAATCGCCCAGCTCAAGGGCCGTACCACCCTGGCCGAGCTCGAGGCCCAGGCCCGCGCCGCCGATGCCCCCCGTGGGTTCGCCCGTGCCCTGCAGGCCCAGGTGGCGCGCAAGGAAGCGGCGATCATCGCCGAGGTGAAGAAGGCCTCGCCGAGCAAGGGCGTGATCCGCGAACACTTCGTGCCGGCGGAAATCGCCCGCAGCTACGCCCAGGGCGGGGCCACCTGCCTGAGCGTGCTCACCGACGTGGACTTCTTCCAGGGCGGCAACGCCTATCTGCAGGAGGCACGTGCCGCCTGCCAACTGCCGGTGATCCGCAAGGATTTTCTCATCGATCCCTTCCAGGTGGTCGAGGCCCGTGCCATCGGTGCCGACTGCATCCTGCTGATCGTCGCGGCGCTGGACGATGGCCTGATGGGCGAACTGGCCGCCACGGCCAAGGACGTCGGCCTGGACGTGCTGGTCGAAGTCCATGACGGCGCCGAGCTGGAGCGCGCGCTCAAGGTGCTGGACACCCCGCTGGTGGGCATCAACAACCGCAACCTGCATACCTTCGAAGTCAGCCTAGAAGCCACCCTCGATCTCTTGCCGCGTATCCCCCGGGATCGGCTGGTGATCACCGAGAGCGGCATTCTCAACCGCGCCGATGTGGAGCTGATGGAGACCAACGAGGTCCGTGCCTTCCTGGTCGGCGAAGCCTTCATGCGCGTCGACGAACCGGGACAGGAGCTGCAGCGCCTGTTCTTCCCGGATCGACGCTTCCCGCTCAGGGATGCCTGAGGCTTCAGCCCCCTGCACGAAGCCCCGGTGGCTATCCCCGGGGCTTTTTTCTTTCCGTAGGGTGATCCAGGTCGACTCGCGCCTACCCCGGGTGACGGGAACGACCTCCGTGTGCCCGCTGCCGACGCAGGGCTTTGTTTCCATGGGGATAAACCCGGTTAATGACCCCCGACTCGTTGCACCGTGGCGAGTCGCGGAAGCGGCCGGCCGTCGCTCCGCCGCATTGGGCTATCCACCACCGGGGCAAGCAAGAACATGGCAACGGAAGAAAAAAGCGAAACACTCGATATCAGCGTCACCGATCCCTCCCGCACCGAGGAGTCACGGCGCGACCGCCGCCTCGCCGGTACCACCGACTGGGTGGTCTTCGGCATCACCAGCATCGCCGCGTTGGCGTTCGTGCTCTGGGGCTTCGTCAACCAGGCCGGTCTGGCCAGCAGCGCCTCGACTGCCCAGGGCTGGGTGATCACCCACTTCGGCTGGTTGTTCGTGCTCACCTCCACCGGCTTCGTGGTGTTCGTGATCTGGCTGGCAGCCAGTCGCTATGGGCGAATTCCCCTCGGCCGCGACGACGAGCAACCGGAATTCCGCACCCTCTCCTGGGTGGCGATGATGTTCAGCGCCGGCATGGGCATCGGCCTGATGTTCTTTGGCGTCGCCGAGCCGTTGTCGCACTATCTCAATCCGCCGCCGGGCTCCGTCGCGGGACAGAGCAGCGCCGCGCTGCAGGTGGCCATGGCCACCACGCTGTTCCACTGGACGCTGCACCCCTGGGCCATCTACGCCGTGGTCGGCCTGGCCATCGCCTATGGCACCTATCGCCGCGGGCGCTCGCAACTCATCTCGGTGGCCTTCCGCCCGCTGATCGGCGAGTACGCCAACGGTCCCCTCGGTCGCGTCATCGACATGATGGCGATCTTCGCCACCCTGTTCGGCTCGGCCGCCTCCCTGGGCCTGGGCGCCCTGCAGATCGCTGGCGGACTCGAGCACAACGGCTGGATCGAGCAGCCTGGGAAAATGCTCTATATCAGCATCATCACGGTGCTGACGATCGCCTTCGTCATCTCCGCCGTGTCCGGGGTCGAGAAGGGCATCCAGTGGCTGTCCAACACCAACATGGTGCTGGCGGTGGCCCTGGCGCTGTTTGTCTTCGTCGTCGGCCCGACCCTGCTGATGCTCAACCTGCTGCCCACCGCCATCGGCGACTACATCAACCTGCTGCCGGAGATGATGGCGCGCACCAGTGCCAGCGGCGGCGAGGCCATGGGCAACTGGCTGTCCAGCTGGACGGTGTTCTACTGGGCCTGGTGGATCTCCTGGACGCCCTTCGTCGGCATGTTCATCGCCCGCATCAGTCGTGGGCGCACCATCCGCCAGTTCGTCACCGGCGTGCTGCTGGTGCCGAGCCTGGTCAGCGTGGTCTGGTTCGTCATCTTCGGCGGCGCGGCGATCGACGCCATGCGCCTGGGCGCCTTCACCCTGGTCGACGGCGCGGTGAACAGCAACTTCGCCCTCTACGACCTGCTGGCCAGCTATCCCTGGGTCGCGGTGACCTCGGTGCTGGTCATGGTGCTGGTGGCGATCTTTTTCGTATCCGGCGCCGATGCCGCGTCCCTGGTGATGGGGACGCTGTCCGAGCGCGGCACCACCGAGCCTTCGCGCCGCACGGTGATCTTCTGGGGTGCCCTCACCGGGGCGGTGGCGGCGATCATGCTGGCCATCGGCGACCCGGGCAATCCGGGGGCGGCGCTCAACGGCCTGCAGAATCTGACCATCGTGGTCTCGCTGCCCTTCGTGGTGGTGATGGCCTTGCTGTGCCTGGCGCTCTACCGCGATCTACGCTGCGATCCACTGATGCTGCGGCATCTGCGCGGGACCGAGTTGATCGAGAAGGCGGTGCTCTACGGCGCGGTCAAGCACGGCGAAGAATTCCACTTCGTCGTGGGCGAACCCAAAGCCAAGGATAACGACGAGAACGCCACGGTGCGGGTAGAGCAACCGTAGGTCGATAATCTGCGATGCGGATGGGCGGGGGCGCGGCCCCCGCCTGCGGGCAGGGGCGCGTTGGGCAGGGCTCAGCGGGTGCCGAACACCACCATGGTCTTGCCCTTGACGTGGACCAGACCCTGTTCTTCGAGGGACTTCAACACGCGGCCGACCATCTCGCGAGAGCAACCGACGATGCGACCGATCTCCTGGCGGGTGATCTTGATCTGCATGCCATCCGGGTGGGTCATGGCGTCGGGCTGCTTGCACAGGTCGAGCAGGGTGCGGGCCACGCGACCGGTGACGTCGAGGAAGGCCAGGTCGCCGACCTTGCGGGTGGTCTGGCGTAGGCGCTCGGCCATCTGGCGGCCGAGGGAAAAGAGCATGTCCGGATCGTGCTGGCTCAGTTCGCGGAACTGGCCATAGCTGATCTCGGCGACTTCGCACTCGGTACGGGCACGGACCCAGGCACTGCGCTCGGGCTCGCTGCCTTCCTTAGAAAACAGCCCCATCTCGCCGAAGAAGTCACCGGCGTTGAGATAGGCGATGATCATTTCGCGACCTTCATCGTCCTCGATGAGGATGGTCACCGAACCCTTGAGGATGAAGAACAGGCTTTCGCTGTTGTCGCCAGCGTAGATGATGGTGGTTTTTGCCGTGTAGCGGCGACGCGAGCAGTGCGCTAGCAGCTTGTCGATGTGCTGTAACTTCGCGGGTGGGATTATAGCGGCCATGCTGATTCCTGAGGTTGAAAGCTAACCTGAGTCGGGGGCACCGATGTCCGAACCGGTGCATGCATAAGCTACGCCGGTTCCGATTCAAAGACCGGAATAAGAACATGCGCAGTGTAAATGCGAGCTGAATAACCTAGCACCACCAGTCAGTTTACGACATTCAACATGTTAAGCTGATCACCATTTGCACATAAAGTAGGACGAAAGCGATGAAGGCACGCATTCAGTGGGCCGGCGAGGCCATGTTCCTCGGCGAATCCGGCAGTGGCCATGTGGTGGTCATGGACGGTCCGCCGGAAAGCGGCGGGCGCAACCTTGGCGTGCGGCCGATGGAGACCGTGCTGATCGGCCTGGGCGGTTGCGCCAGCTATGACGTGGTCAGCATCCTGCGCAAGGCGCGGCAGCCGGTGGAAAGCTGCGAGGCCTTCCTTGAGGCCGACCGCGCCGAGACCGAGCCCAAGGTGTTCACCCGCATCCACCTGAAGTTCGTGGTCAAGGGCCGCGGGCTCAAGGAAGCCCAGGTCAAGCGCGCCATCGAGTTGTCGGCGGAAAAGTACTGCTCGGCCTCCATCATGCTGGGCCGCGCCGGCGTCGAGATCACGCACAGCTACGAACTCGTCGAACTCGCCTGACGCCCTTGCATGCGACGCCCGGTCGGGCGTCGCAACCTGCTTCATCCTTTCCCGTCGACATCAATTCATCACCTGGGCCCGGCAGACTCTGGCCCCAGCCGCTGCCGATCTGCATAATGCGCCGCTGTTAAGGGGCCTGGCCCCGACAAGTACAGCCAATCGCCATCGCGAAGAGGTGTTCGCCGCCCTACGCAGCTTGCGCAATCCGCAACTGACGGGCATTCAGGACCGCGGTCAGAGACCGCACGACGGGAGCTTTACCACCGTGAAAAGCAAACTCAGGCTGCATGGTTTCAACAACCTGACCAAGACCTTGAGCTTCAATATCTACGACATCTGTTACGCCGAGACGTCGGAAGACCAACAGGCCTATGTCCAGTACATCGATGAGGAGTACGACGCCGAGCGTCTGACCCAGATCCTGACCGACGTGGTCGACATCATCGGGGCCAACATCCTCAACATCGCCCGCCAGGATTACGATCCCCAGGGTGCCAGCGTGACCATCCTGATCTCCGAGCAACCGGTCGAGCCGACCGAGAGCCAGATCGAGGAATCGCCCGGTCCGCTGCGCGAGACCATTCTCGGCCACCTGGACAAGAGCCATATCACGGTGCACACCTATCCGGAGATCCATCCGGACGACGGCATCGCCACCTTCCGCGTCGACATCGACGTCTCCACCTGTGGCGTGATCTCCCCGCTCAAGGCCCTGAACTACCTGATCCACCAGTTCGACTCGGACATCGTCACCGTGGACTACCGGGTGCGTGGCTTCACCCGTGACGTCGAAGGGCGCAAGCACTTCATCGACCACGAGATCAATTCGATCCAGAACTACCTGTCCGAAGACACCCGCGCGGCCTATCAGATGGTCGACGTGAACGTGTACCAGGACAACCTGTTCCACACCAAGATGCTGCTCAAGGAATTCGAACTGGACAACTATCTGTTCGGCGACGCCTCCCGCAGCCTCTCGACCGAACAGCGTCGGCAGATCACCCAGCGTCTCAAGCACGAGATGCGCGAGATCTTCTCCGGTCGCAATCTGCCGCGCTGATCAATCAGGTGGTGCCCGGAGAACCCCGCCACGGCGGGGTTCTTTCGTTTCCGGGGTTCAGGCGTGGTCTTCTCGGGCGGTCGGCGTACCCCCGGTGACGCTCCTGACCACCCGGCCGATGGTCAGGCCTTGGCCGAGGATGGAGACCAGCACCACGATGTAGGTCAGGGCCAGGATCAGATCCCGTTCCGGACCGGCGGGCAGGCTCAGCGCCAGGGCCACGGAGACGCCCCCGCGCAGGGCACCCCAGGTGAGAATGCGCGCCGTACCGCGGGTCATGTTGCGCCAGTGCGGACTGAGCAGCACCACCGGGACCACGCTGATCCAGCGGGCGAAGAGGATCGCCAGGGTCACCAGCAGCGCCGCGCCCAAATGGGCCCAGCTGAAGGGCAGTACCAGCAGCTCCATGCCGATCAGGGCGAACAGCAGGGCGTTGAGAATCTCGTCGATCAACTCCCAGAAGCCATCCAGATAGCGCCGGGTGAAGTCGTTCATCGCCTTGGTGCGCCCCAGGTTGCCGATGATCAGGCCGGCCACCACCATGGCGATGGGGCCGGAGACGTGCAGGTGGCTGGCCAGGGTCGAGCCACCGATCACCAGCGCCAGGGACAGCATCACCTCGATCTGGTGCTGCTCGATGCTCAGCATCAGCCAATAGCAGATGAAGCCGATCAGCAGGCCGAACAGGATGCCGCCGCCGGCTTCTTCGAGAAACAGCCAGAGCGCGGCGTTGACCGTGGGCGCCTCACCCAGCTGGATCACGCCGAGCAGCACCGAATAGACCACCACGGCCACGCCGTCGTTGAACAGGGCCTCGCCGACGATGGTGGTCTCCAGCGACTTGGGTGCGCCGGCCGAACGCAGGATGCCGAGCACGGCGATGGGGTCGGTAGGGGAGATCAGGGCGCCGAAGATCAGGCAGTAGAGCAGGTCGACGTGCCAGCCCAGCCAGCCGAAGATCCAGTGACTGAGGTAGCCGATCAGCACCGTGGAGATGATCACGCCGAGGGTGGCCAGGCCGCCGATGGCCCATTTGTAGTCGCGCAGGTCCTTGAGATTGACGTGCAGGGCGCCGGCGAACAGCAGGAAGCCGAGCATCCAGTTCATCAACAGGTCGTTGAAGTCGATCTGCCCGAGCAATTCGCCGATCCGGTGTTCCAGACCGGGAAAGCCGAGCCAGGACAGACTCTGCAAGCCGACCGAGAAGATCAGCGCGATGACCATGACGCCGATGGTGGGCGGCAGTCCGACGAAGCGGTAGTTGAGGTAGGTGAGCAGCGAGGTGAAGCAGATGAAGGCAGCAGCGAGTTCGAGCATGGGCGTTCCAGATCCATCAGACAGCGAGACCCCGCGAGCGCAGGGGCTAGGGGTAGGATGGGGCGGAAGCCGCAAAAGTTACATTATCGATAGCCGCCTAGCTAATTGGCTGACAAAGGACGACCGGAAGTCGCCCTGGCCCGCACGTTCAGTGCCGCTGCCAGGGTGACCCAGGGGACGAACGGTCAGACGCGCCAATAGCCTAGAGCGGCGCGGCCATTCCCGTGGTCGCTTCGCGCAGTGGCAACGGATGGGGCGCGGCGATGCGCGCCTCCAGCGTGGCTACGTAGCTGCGGGCGTCGGCTTCACTGAGAAAGGTGATGGCCTGCTTGTCGATACAGACCTGCCAGGCACTGGTGGTGGACTTGCGCAACGGGCGAACCACAATCTTCATACTGGTACCCTCAGGGACAGACGAAAAGTGGAAACCCGATTCTAGAGCGGTTTTGATTGCAGAACAGTGACATTTTGTCGGTCAGCCGCTAGGCGCGTGCCTGTTGTCGTTCGGCGTACCAGACTTCGAAATCGTCTGGCGGCAGGGGCGGGCTGAACAGGAAGCCCTGGCATTGCTGGCAACCCAGCTTGCGCAGGATGTCCCACTGCTCGGTGGTCTCCACCCCCTCGGCCAGCACGTCCAGGCCCAGGCCCTGGCCGAGGGCGACGATGGCCGCCGCGATGGCCTGGCTGCCGTGCGTGCCGCTGTCGCTGCGCAATTCGTGCATGAAACTCTGATCGATCTTGAGCTTGTCGAGGGGAAAGCGGCGCAGATAGGCCAGCGAGGAATAGCCGGTACCGAAGTCGTCCACGGCGATGCGCACCCCCAGGGTCTTGAGCGTGGCCAGGGATAGCAGCGCCTCCTCGACATTGTCCATCAGGGTGCCTTCGGTGATCTCCAGTTCCAGGCGCTCGGCCGGTAGGCGGCTGCGCGCCAGGGCGCGGGAGATGGTGCTGGCCAGGTCACGCTTGGCGAATTGCCGGGGCGAGATGTTGATCGCCAGGGTCCCGAGTTCGAGGCCCTGCTCCAGCCAGCGGTGCATCTGCTGGCAGGCGGTCTCGATGATCCAGTCGCCCAGGGGCACGATGAGCCCGGTTTCCTCGGCCAGGGGAATGAATTCGGTGGGCGGGATGAGGCCCAGCTCCGGGTCCTGCCAACGCACCAGGGCTTCCACGCCGATCGCCTGGGCCGAGCTGACGCTCATCAACGGCTGGTAGTGCAGGACGAAGTCGCCACGCTTGAGCGCCGTACGCAGCCGCGATTCGAGATTCAACCGCCGCCGCGACTGCTCGGTGAGGGCCTGGGTATAGAAACGGAAGGTATCGCGGCCCTGATCCTTGGCCTGGTGCATGGCCGTGTCGGCATTGCGGATGAGGTCGTCGGCGTTGCCGCCATCGTCGGGAAAGAGACTGATGCCGATACTGGCGCTGAGATAGATGTCATGGTCGCCCAGGTGGAAGGGCTGCTCCAGCTTGCTGAGCATGGCCTGGGCGATCTGGGCGGCGAATTCGGGGCGGTCCAGACGTTCGATGATGACCAGGTACTCGTCGCCGCCGATGCGCGCCAGGGTGATGTCCTCGCTGAGCAGGGCGCGCAGTCGGGCGGCGAACTCCACCAGCAATTCATCACCCAGGGCATGGCCATGGCTCTCGTTGACCGTGCGGAAATGATCGAAGTCGAGGATCAGCACGGCGACCAGGTATTCCTGCGGGTCGGCGAGGGCCAGGGCATGTTCGAGGCGGGTGCGCGCCAGCAGGCGATTGGGCAGGTCGGTCAGGGGATCGTGATGGGCCAGGTGACTCAGGCGTGCCTCGCTTTCCCGCAGGCGGGTGGTGTCGCTGACCGTTACCGTGTACTGACGGGTTTCCCGGGGATAGAGGGTGTCGATGGCAGTCCAGGCCGGAAAGTTACTACCGTCGATTCGCGGCCAGAGCAGTTCGCCCTCCCAGCGGCCCTCGCGGCGCACCGTGCGCCAGAGTTCGCGATAGAAGCGCTGATCCTGACGACCGCCGCCAGGGAGCCCCAGCCGCTGGCCGAGCAGGGTGCCTTCCTGGGTGCCCAGCAGTCGGGCGAACGCCGGATTCACCGCCAGGATCCAGCGGCGCTCGTCGAGCAGCAGCAGGCCGTCGCGGCTGTTCTGGAACATCGCGGCAGCCTGGCGCAGGCTCTCTTCCTGCTGCTTGCGCAGGGTGATGTCCTGGGCGGTACTGATGAAGTACTGCGGCACGCCCTGATCGTCGCGGATCAGGCGGGTGGTGACGTTGGTCCAGACCGGCTGGCCATTGCGGTGCAGATAGCGTTTTTCCAGGGTATAGCGGTCCTGGCCGGTGTCGACCAGTTGCTGGCGCAATGCACTGCCCAAGGCGCGTTCGTCCGGATGAGTGACCGCGGCGGTGTCCTTCTGCAGCAATTCCGGTTGCGAGTAGCCGAGCATCTGGCAGAAGTGCCGGTTGACACTCAACCAGCGGCCTTCCAGATCGCTGAGCATGATGCCGGTGTAGGCCTGCTCGAAGATACCGCGATAGCGGGCCTCGCTGGCGCGCTGGGCCTGGACGACGCGCTGTTGCCGGATGGCCAGCACCGCCAGGCGGGTGAACTCGGTGATCAGCGCCTGGGTTTCCGCTTCGGGCAGCCGGGCCTCACCATAGTAGATGCCCAGGGCACCCACGGCGCGCTGCTGCTCGTCCTGCAGCGGTAGCGCCCAGGCGCCACGGATGCCCGCCGCCAGGGCCGCCGGCAACAGGGGCTGCCAGGCCGGATCCAGTTCGATATCGACGGTGAACACCGGGACATTGCTGGCGACGGCGCTGCAACAGCCTTGGTCGTGACGCCCGCGGGGTACGCTTTCCAGCGCTGCCTGGAAGGCCGGCGGCAGACTGGGCGCCGCGGCGACCCGCAGATGCTCGCCCTGATCGTCCAGCAACAGGGCGACGCGCATTTCCGGATAGATCCGCTCCAGCCGTTGGGCGATGCCCTGCTGGATTTCCGCCAACGGCAGGCCGCTGAGCAGGTCGTCGAGGACGTCGCTGCGGGCCTGCTGCAACTGCTGCGCCTGGTAGTCGTGATGGATGTCGGTCAGGGTGCCCTGGATCTCGCCATCGAGGCCGGCGCGCAGTTCCATCTGCATCCAGCGGTGACTTTCCACCGACAGTCGCAGCCGTACCACGCCACTCCAGTGCAGGCGCTGTCCCGCCGCGAAATCGGCCACCAGTTGGCGCAGACGGACGCCATCCTGGGGATGAAAGGCCTGATCCAGGGGCTGGTTGAGTGGCTGGGTCGCGGGCTGGCCGGTCAGGCCTTCCCAGGCGGGATTGAGAAATTGCCAGCGCCCACGCTGGTCGCTGGCGAAAACCACCAGCGGCAGATGCTGGACCAGTTCGCGATAGCGTCTCTGGCTGTCCTGCAAGGCTTGCTCGGCGAGCTTGTGGCTGGTGATGTCGACCAGCGCGCCGCGGGTGATGCCGGCTTCATCGAAGTCGCTTTGCCAATTGAGCCAGCGCCAGCCACCGGCGCCATCGTCGAAGTGCGCGGAAAAGTTCAGCGGGCCCTGCATGTGCAGCAGGCGTTCGAGCATGCTGCGGACATGGTCGCGGTCATCGGCGCGAGCGCAGGCGACGATGGTGTCGAAGGCCAGTGGGTCGCTGGCCCTGGGCTGGTGCAGCATCAGCAGCGTGCGTTCGGAGCAGAGCAGACGGCCATCGGGCAGCAATTGCCAGTCGCCGGTATTGGTCAGTCGCTGGATGAAGTCCTGGGTGTCGCGCTGGCTCTGCAACTTGTCGATGAAGGCTTCCCGATGCCATGCCTGTCGCCGCATCAGTCCATAGACCACCAGGGCCACCAGGGTGACGAAGCCGAGGCCCTTGAAGGTCTGCCAGGGATAGTGACTCGCCTGATCACCGATGAGCGCATGCAGCAGGGCGTCACTGCCGATCACCCAGAGGGCACTCAGCAGCAGGTACAGCAGGGCAATGCGTGCGGGGGAGGGAAGCCGCATCCCGGATCCTCAAGGCCCGATCGTAGGTGTCGGGTTCAGTTCAGCATTGACCGGATAAATGTGTGGCAGTTCTGATTTGGTGCGTCCGCGCCCTAGGCGCAGCAGCCTCGGCGGAATCGACGTCCGGGCTGCCGTGCCAGAGTCGTCTGATCTCGTGCAATTTACCAGTCCCGAGCGGGCGATTCTTGCATTTTGCCCGCCGAAATTTTTTGATTTTTTTACCAACTCTTTGATTTTGAACGTCTTTAATCGAGTTTGGAATTCGGCGCGACCGTTGCGCTCTACATATACGTCGCTGCTGCCAGGACCTGAGCGCAGTACAACCAAAGAAAACAGGAGTCATCTTATGAAAAAGACTTTCGGTACTTTCGCCCTCGCTGCCGTCACCGCTTCCGTACTGAGCCTGCCGCTGGCCGGCGGTGCCTTTGCTGCCACCAGCCAGAACATGACCCTGGCCGCCAACAACACCATGGACAAGACCGAAGAGGCCGCGTCCGACACCTGGATCACCAGCAAGGTGAAAGCCTCCTTCCTGGCCGACGAACACATCAAGGGTACCTCGATCAAGGTCGAGACCAACAAGGGCGTCGTTTCCCTGTCCGGCACCGTGGCTACCGAAGCCCAGCGTGACCTGGCGATCAAGGAAGCCAAGGCTATCAAGGGCGTCAAGGCCGTATCGGCCGATGCTCTGAAAGCCGCCCAGTAAGACCCGAGTCCGATGGCAGCGTCGCGCGCTGCCATCACTCCTCGTCCTTCGCCCCGGAGAATTGTCATGACCAGCACGACCGAAACCCTCAACGATCTGATCGAGATCGCCCGTGACGGCAAGAATTTCTACGAGCATGCCCTCACCGAAGTGAAGAACCCCGAACTCAAAGCCCTGTTCACCGAGATTGCCCAGAGCAAGGCTGACATCATCAGCGCCCTGAGCAGCCAGGTATCGGCTGCCGGTGAAAAGCCCGCTGAGCAAGGCACCTTCGCCGGCAGCTTCCGCAAGTACTACACCGACGTCAAAACCTCCTTTGCCAGCAAGGAAAAGGAAGAAGTCACCTACGTCAGCGAACTGGAAGAGCAGGAAGACCGCCTGCTGCACGCCCTGGAACGCGCCGTCAACGAACACGCCACGCCGGATGCCCAGGCCAACCTGCGCAGCCAGCTGGAAAAGGCCCGTGCGACCCATGATCGCATGCGTGACCTGAAGCACCGGATGCAAGCGGCCCACTAAGGTCGTCAGCAGGAAAAGCCCCACCTAGGTGGGGCTTTTCTTTGGGCTACCGCTAGCTCTTCGGGGCGCGATTGAGCCGGGCGTCGATCAGGCTGTCGACCACCGAAGGATCCGCCAGGGTCGAGGTATCGCCCAGGCTGTCCAGTTCGTCGCAGGCGATCTTGCGCAGGATACGTCTCATGATCTTGCCGGAGCGGGTCTTGGGCAGCGCCGGCGCCCATTGCAGGAATTCCGGCTTGGCGAAGCTGCCGATCTGGTCGGCCACCTGCTGGCGCAGCCGCGCCTTGAGTTCATCGCTCGGCGTCACGCCGCCCTTGGTGGTGACGAAGGCATAGACCGCCTGGCCCTTGACCTCGTGAGGGCAGCCGACCACGGCCGCCTCGGCCACGTCCGTGTGCTCGGTGAGTACGCTTTCCACCTCGGCGGTGCCGATGCGGTGGCCGGAGACATTGAGTACGTCATCCACCCGCCCAGTAATCCAGTAGTAGCCGTCCTCATCCCGCCGTGCGCCGTCGCCGGTGAAGTAGTAGCCCGGATAGGCGCTGAAGTAGGTGTCGATCAGTCGCTGGTGATCGCCGTAGACGGTACGGATCTGGCTCGGCCAACTGGCTTTGATCGCCAGGACACCGCTGCCAGGTCCCTCGATTTCCTTGCCCTGCTCGTCCAGCAGCACCGGCTGGACGCCAAAGAAAGGCAGGGTGGCTGAGCCCGGCTTCAGCGCCAGGGCGCCGGGCGGCGGGGCGATGAGGATGCTGCCGGTCTCGGTCTGCCACCAGGTATCGACGATGGGGCAGCGACCCTCGCCCACCACCCGGTGATACCACTCCCAGGCCTCGGGGTTGATCGGCTCGCCGACGCTGCCCAGCAGCTGCAGACTCTGCCGCGAGGTGCGCTGCACCGGCTCGTCACCTTCGCGCATCAGGGCGCGCAGGGCGGTGGGAGCGGTGTAGAAGATGTTGACCTGGTGCTTGTCCACCACCTGCCAGAGGCGACTGGCGTCCGGATAGCTCGGCACGCCTTCGAACATCAGGGTGGTGGCGCCATTGGCCAGGGGGCCGTAGACGATGTAGCTATGGCCGGTGACCCAGCCGACGTCGGCGGTGCACCAGAAGACCTGGCCCTCGTGATAATCGAACAGGTACTTGAAACTCAGGGTGGCGCCCAGCAGGTAGCCTCCGGTGGTGTGCAGCACGCCCTTGGGTTTGCCGGTGGAACCGGAGGTGTAGAGGATGAACAGCGGATCCTCGGCATCCATGGGCTCTGCCGGGCAGTCGGGCGAGGCTGCAGCCACCGCCTGGGCATAGGGCAGGTCACGATCCTCCTGGCGGGCCACCGCGGCACCGGTCCGCTCGACCAGCACCACGGTGTGGACGTCCGGGCACTTGGCCAGGGCCTTGTCGACATTGGCCTTGAGCGGGACGCGCTTGCCACCGCGTACACCTTCGTCGGCGGTGATCACCACCCGGCAGTCGGAATCGAGGATGCGATCACGCAAGGCCTCGGGCGAGAAGCCGCCGAACACCACCGAGTGGACCGCACCGATGCGCGCGCAGGCCAGCATGGCGTAGGCCGCTTCCGGGATCATCGGCAGGTAGAGACAGACGCGGTCGCCCTTCTTGACACCACGCTCCTTGAGCACATTGGCCAGGCGGCAGACGTGTTCGTGCAACTGGCGATAGCTGATGGCCTGGCTGTCGGCGGGATCGTCACCTTCCCAGAGGATGGCGGTCTGGTCTCCGCGAGTCTTCAGATGACGATCGATGCAGTTGTAGGCGACGTTGAGCTGGCCGCCGCTGAACCAGCGGGTCTGGCCCTGGCGCATATCGCCGCTATGGACTTCATCCCAGGTGCGCGACCAGTCGAGCAGGGCGCTGGCCTGTTCGCTCCAGAAGCGTTCTGGCTGTTCTACCGAGCGCTGATAGAGTTCGCGATAACGGGCTTCGTCGAGGTGGGTGCGGGCACTCAGGCTCTCGGGCACGGGATAGCGGTGGCTCATGGCCGGCTCCTTCTTGGTGTTGTTGTGCTCCTAGTTTAGGCCGTGGATGGCCTGCTGGGGTTCAGCGCGGCGACAAAACGCAAAAAGGCGCCGCAGAGCGGCGCCTTTCGGAACGGACCGAGGTCGATCAGCCGCGGTGGCGACCGCGGAAATAGTCGATCAGGCCCTGGGTCGAACCATCGTCAGCCTTGCCTGCGCTACGGCCGATGATGTGCTGGTAGACGTCCTTGCCCAGTTCCTTGCCCAGTTCGACGCCCCATTGGTCGAAGCAGTTGATGCCCCAGATGACGCTCTGCACGAACACCTTGTGCTCGTACAGCGCCACCAGTGCACCCAGGCGGCGCGGCGAGATGCGCTCCAGCACCAGGGTGTTGCTCGGCCGGTTGCCCGGGATCACCTTGTGCGGCGCCAGCTTGGCGATCTCGGCTTCGCCCAGGCCCTTCTCGCGCAGCTCCGCCTCGGCTTCCTCGCGGGTCTTGCCCAGCATCAGCGCCTGGCTCTGCGACAGGCAGTTGGCATAAAGCCACTGCTGGTGATCGGCCACCGGGTTGTGGCTCACCACCGGCACGATGAAGTCGCCGGGGATCAGGTGGGTGCCCTGGTGCAGCAGCTGGTGGTAGGCGTGTTGACCGTTGCAGCCGACGCCGCCCCAGATCACCGGACCGGTCTCCATGCTCACCGGCGAGCCGTCCTGGCGCACGCTCTTGCCGTTGGACTCCATGTCCAGCTGCTGCAGGTGCTTCACGAAGTTACGCAGGTGGTGGTCGTAGGGCAGGATGGCGTGGCTGGTGGCGCCCCAGAAATTACCGTACCAGACGCCGAGCAGGCCCAGCAGCACCGGCATGTTCTCTTCGAAGGGCGCGCTGGTGAAATGCTGGTCCATGGCATAGGCGCCGGCCAGCAGGTCCTTGAAGTTGGACATGCCGATGGCCAGGGCGATGGGCAGGCCGATCGCCGACCACAGCGAGTAGCGGCCGCCGACCCAATCCCACATGGGGAAGATGTTCTCTTCGGCGATGCCGAATTCCACCGCCATCTTGACGTTGCTGGAGACGGCGATGAAGTGCTTGTGCAGCTCCGGCTCCGGGCAGCCCTGGGCCAGGCACCAGGCGCGCGAGGCTTGGGCGTTCTTCAGGGTCTCAAGGGTGCCGAAGGACTTGGAGGAGACGATGAACAGGGTGGTGTCGGCGGCGAGCTTGGAGGTCACCTCGCGGAATTCGCTGCCGTCGATGTTGGCCAGGTAGTGGCAACGTACGCCGCGCTGGGTGAAGGGCACCAGCGCCTCGGAGACCAGCTGCGGGCCGAGGAAGGAACCACCGATGCCGATATTGACCACATCGGTGATCGGCTTCTCGGTGTAGCCGCGCCAGAGGCCGTTGTGGATGCGGGTGACCAGTGCGGTCATCTGGTTCAGGACCCGATGAACCTCGGGCATGATGTCCTGGCCATCGATCTGCACACTGTCGCCCACCGGGCGACGCAGCGCGGTGTGCAAGGCGGGGCGGTGTTCGGAGGAGTTGACGTAGGCGCCGTCGAACAGGGTGTTGATGGCCCCTTCCAGACCGGCTTCGCGGGCCAGGTTCACCAGCAGGTCGCGGGTCTGCTCGGTGATGAGGTTCTTGGAGTAGTCGAGGAACAGACCACTGCTGCTCAGGGAGAACTGCGTGAACCGCTGCGGATCGGCGGCGAAGGCGTCACGCATGCGAAAGTTCTGCATGGCCTTGCGGTGCTCTTGCAACGCTTTCCAGGAGGCGAGCTGGGTCACGTCGAGGGGCTGTTGATAGTACTCCATGGGTAGGCTTTTCCTTGGTGGCTCTTGTTTGCTGTTGTGCCCCACAAGCCGCTGGCTTGCAAGGGAAAGTCGGCGACCGCACGACGCCTGACGTGGCGCCGCGCTTCGAGCATGAAAAAGCCCGGTATGTTCCGGGCCTCCAGTGGCTGGGAAAGGTTGGGTGAGCCAACCCTCGGTTGCGTCACACTCGGGCCTTGCGGCGAAAGCTCAGATTGTCGATCAGGCGCGTCTGGCCCAGATAGGCGGCTACCAGCAGAACCAGGGCGCGGGTGTCTGGCCCGGCCGGTTGCAGACTAAACTGCTCGCGCAACTCCAGGTAGTCGACCTTAAGCCCAAGAGCTTGCAATTCAGCGACGCCGGCGGCCAGGGTCGGTTCGACCGCCGCCCCGACCGCGAGCTGATCGGCGAGACGTCTGAGCAGGCTATACAGGCAGGGCGCACTGGCGCGCTGGCCGTCATCGAGATAGCCATTGCGCGACGACAGGGCCAGGCCGTCGGTGGCGCGCACCGTGGGCTGGGCGACGATCTCGATGGGCATGTCCAGGTCCTGGACCAGCTTGCGGATCACCGCCAGCTGCTGATAGTCCTTTTCGCCGAAGACCGCCACGTCCGGTTGCGCCATCTGGAACAGCTTGGTGACTACCGTGGCCACGCCTTCGAAATGGCCGGGCCGGCGGGCGCCGCAGAGGCCTTCGGACACCTCCGGCACCTTCACCCGGGTCAGGCCGTCCATGCCCTGCGGATACATCTCGCTCACGCCGGGCGCGAACAGCAGGTCGCAATGGGCTTCGTTCAGCTGGCGGCTGTCTTCCGCCAGGGTGCGCGGATAGGTGTCCAGATCTTCGCTGGGGCCGAATTGCAGCGGATTGACGAAGATGCTCGCCACCACGAAGTCGGCGTGGCGGCGTGCGGTGTCCACCAGGGCGATATGGCCGGCGTGCAGATTGCCCATGGTGGGCACCAGGCCGATACGCAGGCCTTGGCGGCGCGCGGCGGCGACCGCAGTGCGCAGTTCGCGGACGCTATGGACCGTCTTCATGCGGAGAATCCGTGTTCGGGAGCGGGAAAGCTGCCGTCTTTGACGGCAGCGACATAGGCCGCCAGGGCCGCCTGGATGCTGTCCTGGCCGGCCATGAAGTTGCGGACGAATTTCGGCGTGCGACCGCGCAGGGCCAGGCCGAGCATGTCGTGCAACACCAGCACCTGGCCATCGGTGGCCGCACCGGCGCCGATGCCGATCACGGGTACCCGCGCGGCCCGGGTGATTTCCTCGGCCAGCGCCGAAGGCACGCATTCCAGCAGCAGCATGGCCGCGCCGGCTTCCTCCAGCTCGCGCGCCGCCTCGCGCAACTGCTGCGCCCGGAGCGGATCGCGGCCCTGCACCTTGAAGCCGCCGAAGACATTCACCGACTGGGGCGTCAGGCCCAGGTGGGCGCAGACCGGCACGCCATTGGCGGCCAGACGGCGGATGGGCTCGGCCAGCCAGGCATCGCCCTCCAGCTTGACCATCTGCGCGCCCGCCTGCATCAGGCGACCGGCGCTGGTCAGGGTCTGCTCCAGGGTGGCATAGGTCATGAAGGACAGGTCGGCGACGATGAAGGCTCCCGCGTGGCCACGTTTGACGCAGGCGGTGTGATAGACCATGTCGCCGAGGGTCACTGGCAGGGTGCTGTCGTGACCCTGCAGCACCATGCCGAGGGAATCGCCGATGAGCAGCATCTCGACACCGGCCTGACTGGCGGCTTGGGCAAAGGTGGCATCGTAGGCCGTCAGCATGGCGATCTTTTCGCCGCGTTGCTTGAGCCCCTGAAGGGTCGTGAGGCTGATATCAGGCATGCAAGGAGTCCTCGTGGGACGGCGCTATGGTTATTGTCTGGGCGCCGCGGGCGCGGGTTGGCCGCGCGAAAACGGCTGCTATAGTCCCGGCGCATCCCGCACAAGTCAATGCTCGGTGTTACGGCTGTGTTACCGGGTGGGTAACGACGGTACCAGTCGCTCCAGGCCTTCGAAAGGACAGGCGGACAGCAGGTCCGGCAGCCGGCGGCCGTCGGGCAGGTGCAGCGCGGGGGCCAGGTCGGCCAGCGGATAGAGCACGAAGGCACGCGCCTGCAGGTGGTAGTGCGGCACCTGCAGGCGCGGCTCGTCGATCAGGCGCTCGCCGAACAGCAGGATATCGATGTCCAGGGTACGCGGCCCCCAGCGTTCGTCCTTGCGCACGCGGCCCTGCTGCTGCTCGATGGCCTGGGTCGCGTCGAGCAGCGCCAAGGGCGCGAGGGCGGTATCCAGCGCGGCGACGGCGTTGACGTAGCGCGGCTGGTCGGGCGGCCCCAGGGGATCGCTGGCATAGAAGGCGGAGACCGCCACCAGCTGGCTGTCAGGTAGCCGGGCCAAGGCCTCCAGGGCCGCGTCCAGCTGCCGCCGCGGCTCGGCCAGGTTGCTGCCCAGGCCGAGATAGACCCTTTCCATCATTCGTCGCCGGACGTCGGTGCATCCGAGGTGCGCCGCTTGCGGCTACTGCCGCCGCGCCGCCGTCGCTTGGCCGGGGCGCCATCTTCCCGGCTGAGGTTCTTGATCATCTCGCGCCGCTGGCTGTCGCCGACCTCCTGGTAGCGCGTCCACCACTCGCCCAGGCCACCGGTTTCCTCGCCGGCGCTCTCGCGCAGCAGCAGGAAGTCATAGCCGGCGCGGAAGCGTGGATTTTCCAGCAACTGGTCGGCGCGCCGGCCCTGACGGCGTGGCAGGCGTTCCTGCATGTCCCAGATCTCACGCATGGGCAGGGTGAAACGCTTGGGTACGGCGGTGCGCTGGCACTGCTGCAGGGTGAGGTCGTGGGCGGCTTCCTGCATGGCCGGAATCGGTGGCAGGCCGAGGTCCTGATGGTGCCGGACGCGCTCGGGCAAGGCCGGCCAGAGCAGGGCGGCGAACAGGAAGGCCGGCGTGACCGGCTTGCCTTCACGGATGCGGGTATCGGTATTGGCCAGGGCCTGGCGGATCAGGCTGCCGGCATACTCGGGATCGCGCTCCAGGGCTGCGCCACTGGCCGGGAACAGCGGGGCGAACAGGCCGTACTGGCAGAGCAGCTCGAAGGTGCGTTCGGCCTTGCCGCCGAGCAGCAGCTTGATGACCTCGTCGAACAGGCGCGGCGCGGGGATATCACGCAACAGCGGCGCCAGACGGCTGATGGGTTCGGCGGTGGCGGCCTCGATCTGGAAGTCCAGCTTGGCGGCGAAGCGCACGGCGCGCAGCATCCGTACCGGGTCTTCCTGGTAGCGCTGCTCCGGATCGCCGATCAGGCGGATCTGCCGCAGGCGGATGTCCTGGGTGCCGTTGGCATAGTCGAGAATGCGTTCGCCGCTGGCATCGTAGTAGAGCGCGTTGATGGTGAAGTCGCGCCGCTGGGCATCCTGTTCCTGGTTGCCATAGATGTTGTCGCGCAGGATCCGACCGCTTTCATGGCGCGAGCCCTGGGTCTCGTCCTCGGCATCGCCGGTGGGATGATTGGCGCGGAAGGTCGCGACCTCGATGATTTCACGGCCGAAATGCACGTGGACCAGCTTGAAGCGCCGTCCGATGACCCGCGCGTTGCGGAATTCGGCACGCACCTGCTCGGGTGTGGCACTGGTGGCGACATCGAAATCCTTGGGCTCGAAGCCCAGCAGCAGGTCCCGGACGCAACCGCCCACCAGGTAGGCCTGATAACCTGCCTTTTCCAGCCGCTCGACGACGCTCAGGGCGTAGCGGCTGATCCGCTCTCGTTCCAGGGCGTGCTGACTGCGGGGCAGTTCGATGGGCAAGGCAGGCGCGGTGGGAGTACGCCGCAGGGGCGAGCGCAGAGTCTGGATCAGCTTCTTCAGCATGCGAATTTCTGTTCGGAGAGACGGCTATACGCAATCTGGCCCATAGCAGGAACCGTTGCGCAATAGATAAGCAGGGGATCTTGAACGAGGGAGGGGAGGCTGTCAAAGGCACTGGGGGAGCCGAAGCTCCCCCCCAAGGTGGTACGTGCTTTGTTTTTATTGTTTATCCAGACCTCTTGTTTTTCTTGTGTGGTCTGTCCCGTGCGGTTACCGGCCGCCGGAAAGGCTCTGAAGTCTAGAGCCAAGAGCAAACGGATTACTTTGGAAGCTGATGCCGTCAGGATCATTCCTGCTCTGCCTGGTACGGGTGCTGCCTCGGGGCAGTTTTGTTGTTCT
>Ga0157371_10000799_pt1 | contig 36108 bp, 29 predicted proteins | sample C45metaG_FD_113462 | JGI IMG/M metagenome (GOLD analysis project Ga0157371, IMG submission 113462) | Corn rhizosphere microbial communities from Kellogg Biological Station, Michigan, USA - C4-5 metaG | ecosystem: Host-associated > Plants > Roots > Rhizosphere > Soil | place: USA: Michigan... | reverse complement strand
CGGCACGTTCGGCAGCCGATGCGCCGCCTCGATCTGAAACACCTTGAAGATATGCATGGCGGACGCCTGCGCGTTATGGCGAAGAATGGACCGGCGGAAAGACACACGCCCTGGTCCTGGTGGTATGGGTGCATTCGAACAATGGCCCGTAAGCCCTTGCCTTGTGCGATTCGCGGAAGTTTCCTGGCGGCACCTACCGACAAAGTTACCGTCAGCCACTCCGTGGTAGCCGCTTCCTACTCGTGATCATTGTAACGTCTGCCGATCAATTCGACAGAGGGAAGCTCCGACACACTCGCTTGAGTAGCAGCCGACTTTGGCGTCCAGCGGTCTCTGTAGGACGTTGCTTGCTCGTTGCGCTGCCGGCGGTAGGGAAATTAGAAGCAATTGAGCCAATCTCTTGGCAGCCATGGATCGGGCTTCTTTCGCGCCTAATAGGTGATGTATTGCCTGCGGTTGGTAATGCTCTGCCGCTGCCACATCACCCATCATCGTCAGCTCTTCATGTCAACAGATCTGGCATTCCGTCCGCCCGACATCCGTTTGACCGCTTGACTGCCCCTTCGGCTTTTCTCCCCTCATCCAACACCATCAGCTTTCTTGCCGACGGGTAGGGCTTTTTAGCCATCGATGATGTTTCTTCAGAGGCCGGTGAATTCCACATCGTCCTCAAGGGGCTCATAGAGCACCGACGCCTCGCCACGCAACACCACGATCGATGTCTCGGGCTGGTCAGCCTCATCAGAAAACTCGTCATATGGATTGCCTGAGCTCAGGCGAACCAGTGCAACCTCATGAAAATCCCACCAGCAGCCGGCTCGTTCCTCGAAGACGACGAAAGCCTCCGGCGGGTGTTTCGATAACTCACCGATCAACTGTGTAACGGTCAGACTCGGGCCGGTAATTGGAACCGAAGCAACATCGACTTCGTTTTGGCGAGCCGAAGCCTTTTCGGGAATTCCGGAAGACTTGGAACTCACAGGATGAACATCCAGGGTCGCACCTTCCTCATCCAGTCTGCGTAGGCCGTAGCGAGCCAGTGAGATCACCAACTGGCTAGCCGCGCCGATCCCCACGCGCAGTAACCGCTGTTGTAGTTCGGGCGGTAACGCTATCTGGGTGAGTTGGGCATCGACGCGAGGCTGCCGCTCGACTTGGACGACCACTCGGTCATCTACCCGTGGGCGCGTGCTCAGCCGTGCATTCGGCCACAAATCATCAAGACCGCGCTCGAATTCGCGCTTGGCTGAGTCAGCCAACCCTTCCGGCATGCGTCGCGCGGCGTCCAGAGAACGCGGCTCCGGACCGGGGTTTACTTCCGCGTGCAACGTCAGGCTGTCCGCATCCAGCCAGGTCAACGCCTGACGCACCAAGGCCACCATGACCTGATTGATGCTCCCCAACGACTCGTAGCGAAGCCGACGATACAGCTCTTGGGGGATCGCTATCTGAAACGGGACGTGGCCCGCGCGTGCTGCGCGGCCCGCAACGACGACCGCGAAGCGCTCATCCCTCGGACGCAGTCTCAAGGTGGGTAATGGCGCTGCTACGGCGCCACCATCCCGAGATTTGTCAGACGCCACCATGGCAAATCCACCACTGCTATCAGTGCCATCAGTTTAAGTCTTTTTTGCCGTCGCAACGAACTGGTCGACTCCAAATAGAAATACAACTATTGATTGTATTGATAGTATTAGTGTGTTCAAATCAGGTCCGTAAAGAGGCTAAAGAGCAGCGTCTGTCATCGGCCTCAGCTTGGCGCCATTGAAAAATCTCGGCCACCTGGAACCGAGGGAGATCCATCGACGTGATCGTGCTGGCGAATAACTACTGTTTCGATAACGAGTTGCTCGCTGATGCGATCGCCCTGCCCTCTGGCGCATTTATCGAAGTTGACGACCTGACGTTTCAGCTGAATGGCATGGGCCGGAAGGTCGCCCAGACGATGCGGGTCACGATAGAGGGCCGCGCCCTGTCCATGGCGTACATCGATGGCGAGGCCTACGACCTCGTCCTTGCTCGTGATCGACCGGAGGTTCTCGCAGCTATGCGGACCTTCGGCGACGCCATGCAGACAAGCATCGCCGCCTAGTCGGGGCCTTCGGGGGCCCCGGTCACTTCACTCCACTAGAAATGGTCACCACTTTGGTGGCGATGACCACCGGCGGCTCCAAAAACGCCGGCGATGCAGCGGCATGGTCACGCCGTCATGTCCGTCGCAGTGCGTGGCTGCTCCGGAACCGTCTGGAGGCGACGGCGAGCGCGCCGGTGATATGGGCCCCCCTCGGACTTTTGAGACACCAGATCCACATCAGTGATCGCTCCATCCTTTCACGCTCGCAAAGGAAGCAAGTCATGACACTTCGCACCATCAACGGGCGTCTCATCGCCTGCGGCACCGCGGAGACCAACCAAAGCGGCGCCACGCTATACAGCTACCTCCGCTTCGACACCGGTGACGGCAGCAATGGCTATTGCGAAGCAGTTTTCGCGGTGCCCGAACTCGACTCGGTGCTACGCAGCCGTGAGAACCAGACCTTCTACCTCGCCGAGGTACGGCTGCCACGCGCCTTCGGCAGCAAGAAACACCTCGTGCTTTACGCCACACGCCGCCAAGGACGTGCCATCGAGGCGATCCAAAGCACCCAGCGACTGATTTCACAGCAGAAGGTCGCCGCGCTGCAGTTGTTCTTCTACGGCACCTTCGCACTGGTCCTGGGCGGCCTTGGCATCCTGCTTTGGATCTGGGGACTACGGCTGCTGGCCGTCAGCCTCCCCATTGGGGAGATGCGCCAGGCGCTGCAATGCCCAGCACAGCCACCAACGCCAAGCTGAAAACCAGCGTGCTGGCTTATACAACAAACCCGAATTTTGTTGTGTAAGCCCGCCAGTCGAGCATGAGCTCCTTAGCTCTGCGCTGGCACAACGCCCGGGTGGATGCCCGCGCGCTTCGCGATGCTTATTCGGCCAGCCAACGAACTGGAGACCCTCATGAGTTCAGAGAACACGCAAAGACTTTGCCAAGACTTTCCACAGCTCTACGGCACCGACTTCCCTATTGGCTGCGGAGACGGCTGGGCGGATCTTCTACACGAACTGAGTCGCTCAGTGAGCGACCATGCCAAGCAAGCCGACCTGCAGTTGGTCATCGCTGGCGTCAAGGAAAAATGCGGCTGCCTGCGCTTCTACGCAGCCGGTACAGACGAAGAGGCTGATCGCTTGATCGAGCTGGCGGAAGCCACATCCGAAACCGTCGTGGAATACCCACGATGACGGATCTCTTCCTCGATTGCGAATGGGCCGACGTGTTCGGTACCGAACTGGTCTCGATCGCTCTGGTTTCCATGAATGGCGAGCAGGTGTTCTATGCCGAGCGCGAGGTTCTACCGGCGGACCCGACACCGTTCGTGGCCCAGGTCGTGTACCCGTTACTTGAGCGCGGCGACCATGCAATGGCGGATGCGGACATGACGCGTGCTCTGCACCGGTTTCTTGCCGCGATCGACCAGCCGCGCATCTGCTATGACTTCGGGAACGACCGAACGCTCTGCCAGCACGTGCTGGATGGCTTTAAGAGCCACGAACCCGATCGCTCGGCGCCGGTCGATCTGCACTGGCAGTTGATGAGCGATATGCCGCCGTTCATGGCGCGCTGGTGGGCTGAGCATCCCGAGTGCCATTCACGTCGACACCATGCATTGACCGATGCTAAGGCACTGCGCGCTGCGTGTCTGTCGCTCTGGGGGATTTAGAGCCCGGCTTGACCTGATGCGGCTAGGCTTGGAACTCGTCAGCCTCAAGAGTCAGTAGCGAATAGACGCAGTCGCCCACCCGGATCGAGTCTTCTACCAGCTCCAGTCGATCAGCAGACCGGCGATCAAACCAGCTAGACGCCTGAACCGTCCGCGCCCCCGCGGCGGTCTTGGTAGCATCGAAAGATAGATCAAACGCGTACGAATCTGCGTCTGGCAAATCCTGGGGGAACCACTGGCTGTGTATGTCGCGGGAACCTCGAAACCAAGCACGACGACCACCGCGCAGCATTACAAACATGATCGGGGCGACATTGAGATCTACGACCCGCAGTGCGGTGGCCAATGGGCTGCAGCCAAATTGTCCAGCCATTTCCTTGACTGTCTTCCATGTGATGCGCTTCTTGGCCGCGAGAGCGGGGCGAAACAAATAGCTTGGCATCAACAGCGAGGCACTGTAGTTGTCCGCCGTCAATTCGGTTTCTCGCGCGCGGCGGGCATCCACCTCGATATCGTCTTGCGCGCAGTAAAGCATCTTACCCTTGTGGTAGTGCCAGTGACCCAGTTCGTGTCCTAGGGAAAAGCGCTGGCGCTCGGGTGAACTGTTGGAGTTGATCTTCACGATCGCCCGCTGACCACTGCCGACGATCAGCGCCTCGCAGCCTTTAAGTGGCTGATATTGCACCGTCACGCCAAGTAAATGCGCGATCACGTCCAAATCAATGTCTTTAGGATCCGTGATGCCAAAGTCTTGCACCAGGCCTTCGGCATAACGGTCTGACATCAGCGCGGCTGCCCGTCTTCGGAGATCTCGCCCAGCTCGATGAGAGCCTGGACAATCTCCAGCGCTGTCTCCTCTGGCAATTCTCCGCCCTTGCGCGCGGCCATGGTCGTAGGCATCGACGCGGCATCCGGGTTGCGTGCGAAGTACGCAGCTAGGACTTGCTTAGCTTGCGAGGCCTCAATACGCGCAGGGCGGACTGAGTGCGCCGACTTCGTTCGTGCGAGTTCGCGACAGGCGGTTGCAAATCGACGCGCATTGAATTCGCGCTTGGCAGACTCGAATGCGGCACGCGCCATACCGACCGCAGCCCTTTCACTCAAACCTTCCTCGGCCAAGGCGGTCACCAGTTCAGCCTTGTCCATGTCGGGAATGTCTTCGGCCAGAAATTCAGCGATGTTCAGCAGCTTGGGCCGAGCGTCTTTGGAAAGGCCAGTCATCCTGCCCTCCGGGACTTGGGGAAGTGCTTGGTCATGAACCGGCGAAGCCGGCGCTCGAGGGATTCGAACTCGGTCTGCTGCATGCCGAGCAAATCGCGGATCTCGGATCGCGACAACCCCTCCATGCGGCCCTCGAAAACAAAATAGGGCCGGTCATCATCATCAAATTCCTTCGAAAGCGCATGTTTCAGCTCCAGTATTGAGTCCAGCCGCTCCTGCAACCTTTCGGGGGTTTCCAAGTTAACAACCAAGTGTTGGTGCTGATCATCTTCTAGATCGGTCACATCCGCCCAGCTGTCTTTACCGCGCTCGTTGTCCAGAATACTGCGTATTGCGCCCATCAAGAATGTTAATGGCTGAACATCGATGGGGCACTTGCGGTCGCCGCTGATGGCCGCGAGGAAGGCGCTATGCAGCAGGTCTTGCGGAGTTGCCCAATCAGCCGTCCGAGCCAATCGAGCGGCGACAGCGGTCAGGCGCGCCAGATCCTGATCGGACACCGTCTCGATGAACGACCGTAGCTCCTCCGGGGGGCGGTGGCGGCTGTGGTCATCGCCGTCGGTCATCGTTTTCTCCTTGGTATCCCTCATAGGCTCGCCACCGGAAACATTTCGGACACGACGGCCATAAATCTTTTCGTTCCGAGGTCAGGCGACCGTCGCGGCCGGTGCGACACCCGAGCGATATGAATCAGGTGTCCGAACTTGCCTCGCTGACGAGCCAATAGGGATGAAGCGGCCAATTCCCGCCCCTGAACCTAAGGAACCCCCAAAATCATGTCTGACTCTACCAAAAACAAGGAAAAACCACCGGTCGACAAATTTGTCTATGTCCGAGTCGTGACCACCGCAGCGCTCTTCCCGGCCGAGGGCTATGAGCGCGTGCCGGATAAGCAAAAGCTCACACCGATCCTTCACCAGGCGAGAGCGGCCTTAGGGCTGACCGATACCAACGGTTACATCGTCACCGTCAATGGCAACGTGGTCGACCCGAACCAGACCTACGAAGAGCTCAGCCTCGCCGGCCAAGTCGACCTGCGCTGGGGGCCTGAGGTGGGAGCCGGCGGTTGATGCTCGAGGATCTCGCCCGGGCCATCTTCGAAGAAGAATCCGAGGGCATGACCGAAACTCACTGCGCGGCGTTACGGCGAGTTCGATTCGCGGTGGTATTCCCCATCTTGGAGTTGGGCTTCGATGCGCCGGAAATGGTGCCGCTGCGCATCCGCCTGGATGCGAGCCGGTACAACGCCGAGGCCCCCGTGGTCACGTTGTGCGACTGGGAGGGCAACCCCTTCCAGACCCTGCCCCGCTCGGGAGGCATCTTCAATAACACCGAGCACGAGATCACGCACCTGCCGTTCGTGTGCATGATCGGGACCAACGAGTACCACACGCACTCCAGTCACGTCTCAGACGCATGGTCGCAGTACCGAGACAGCCGCACTTTGGGGAGCATCGTGTACCAGATTCAACAAGGGTGGCTACAGATATGGCGCCAGTGATCCCCCGCCTGATCATCGGACACGACGCGGTAGTGCATACCATTACCCGAATCCGGCAACGGGGTGAGCGCGGCGCGGAGGGCGTCATGCTGTGGTTAGGTCGCCGAAGTGCGCTCGATTCCGACGTGCGGGAGGCCTACGAACCTCTATATCGATCCAAAGCAGACCAGTTCATTGTGCCGAACGAAGGGATGTCCGCGCTGATGGACCGCATCTGTGCCACCGGTAACGCCGTGGTCGCCCAGGTCCACTCGCATCCGGAGCACGCATTTCATTCGCGGGCCGACGAGACGTGGGCCCTGGTGAAACACGCGGGCGCCTATTCGATTGTCCTCCCCTGGTTTTGCGCGAACACCACTCCGGAAAACTTCTGGCAGGAAGCCGCCGTGTTCGTCATGCAGCCCAGCGGCCGCTGGCTAGCGCTTTCCGCCATCGAGAAGGAACAGCGATGCCTGATGCTATAGAGAAGGACGTCGCGTTGCAAAACGCGCTCATGTTGGCGCGATTGCTGGGCGAAGACGCACCCGATCGGGCGTTTGCCCTGCTAGCCGTGGCGATCGAAATCACCTACGACCACGACCACGTGGAGCAGCGCCTTTTCGCACAGGAACTTCAAGCGCAGCTGCGGCGCACCATCACCACGGTTCGCTTAAATGCGCGCGAAATTTCGTGCATCAAAGTGGGCGTTCAAGACGGTGCGTCGTTGTGCTGGGTGTCGCTTTCGCGCACACGCACGACGATCTCGTCGAGCTTACCGTTGGTCGAGACCTTCGAGGCGCCAGACGGACCTACGCGGATCATCGGCGCTAGCTATGCCTGTGCATTCGTTGTTGCCCGGGTCGTCAACCGCCCAGAGCAGCTTTCCACTCCGGATCCCCTCGTTGTGGAGCGGTCCTCGCTACCACCGTTGAACGCTACAAGACCAGTCGACGTGGGCGAATGCTGGCTGCTTGGCGCTGGCGCCGTGGGCTGCGCCGTACTGTGGGCATTTCGCGGCCTTCCGGTTTCAGGTCGGCTGCACGTCGTGGACCCCAAGCGCGTCACGGCCGGCAATCTCAATCGTCAGATCCTGTTTCAGGATGCCGACGTCAACCAATGGAAAGCAGACGCAGCCGTGGCACGTGCTAAATCCTTGCTTCCGGCGCTCGAGTTGGTTCCACACGTAAAGACGTTTCAGATGGCGTTCGCGGGCCAGCCTGTCGCGCGAGTATTAGTTGGTTTGGATAGCCGCGAGGTGCGTCAAGAGGTGCAGCGAGAACTACCGGTGGAGGTGTTCGATGCCTCGACGACGGGTGCCCTCGAAGTACTCTTCCACTACAACCACTTGAGCGAAAAGCGAGCTTGCCTGGAATGTGTGTATCCGACCCGCACTGACAAGCTGGCGCAGTCCCGGCACGTGGCCGAAGGTCTCGGTCTGACACTAGACGAAGTACATGCGCCTTTCATTACCGGCGAGGTAGCCGAGAAGCTGGCGGCCAATTTCCCGCACTTGATAGCCGACGAACTGGTGGGTCGGGCCATCAGCAGCATTTACCGCGAAAATTGCGCCGCGGCCGCGCTGCGTACCCCGGGCGGAGAGCAATTCCTGGCACCGTTCGCCTTCGTGTCGATTCTTGCGGGAACCTTGCTCGCAATGCACTTGATTTCTCGGTTGCAGGGGATTGCCGCGCCGTACAATCTCTGGCCCGTCAGTGCATGGGCACCGCCCTTTCCACCTGCGCGCGAATTGCGAGACCAACGGGTCGGATGTTTTTGCACTTCCACTGCGTATCGGCGCGTTGCAGATCGACATCAGGGCGTAACGTCGCAACCCAATAGTCCCACGTGCGGCAGTCCTGCGTGCGGCAAGAGCTGACACTTACCACCGATCCGTTTCATCTTCCTGTGCTCGCGGCGGCCCGCCAGTTGAGCCATCAACCCATGGGATCTGCCGTAGGTCGATTGAGTGGTTGGTGTGCAGAGCCAGTCACGAGATCCGACAGGACATCAATCTACTTTCTTTAAAAAATCGCGGACTGTCGAGCTTGGGTCGAAAGCGGACGTCAGTTGGTCGTGGTTGGCTGCCGGACGGCGGGCTTCCCTGAGTCCCACGGTCGTATGGGGGCGGGGTCCTGTGCTTGGTAGATGGCTCGCCATTAGGCGGAGCTGGCCGACCCCCGGAGTCCGGTCCAGCAAGTGAGCACCCGACTCAGGCACAGCCGGGCCTACGGCTCAGGCGAGGCAACCGGTGGAAGGCATCCGGCGAAGCGGTCCTGGATGGCCCCCAATAGGCCCGGCGTGGCTCCGCAGACGATCTGCCGGACGTTGCTGGCGAACATCAGGAAGCCGTTCGCGTTTCGGGCAACGGCGATCTGTTGCTGGTCCGGGCAGCCCGCGATGACCTGCAAGACGGGCCGGACCCCGCCATGTACGTAGGAATGCATGGGTTTCCATGTGGCGTCCTTTAAGGCGACAAGCGCTTCCGACACCCAGCGTGGGTGCGTTTCCCTGATGGTCGCCAGCATGGATTCGACCGGAGGGCCGGTGATGGTCTCGTTACGTGGATCAGAATCCGCGGCGGGTGCCTGAAGGAATCTCGTGAGCCACGCATCCTGGGCGCCATCCAGGCTCCAGATCGCGCGCACGAGCGATTCGAAGGCCGGACGCACTAGGGTCATCGCGGTTACATCAAACCCGTTCGCGAGCAAGCGATGCTGGCTAAGCACGTGCTGTCGCACGATTGCGCAGTAGGCGAGCACGACGAGCCCCCGTTGAGTCGTGACTTCCGGATGGCTCGACCAAGCCTCGTCGAGCTCGGCGACCATCTGCGCCGAGCGCGAAAGAATTTCCTGAAGACTGTTGGTCATCGCATCCGATCCGTTGCGGTAGTCGTCGACGTCAGTCGCAAGCCAGCTGCGGAACTGACCGCTGTTCCATGGTGAGCGCCGATTCGACGGTGACCAGCTTCGTCCGGGCCCGCACGAAACACCGCGTGCGCGGATCGTAACCCTTCAGGATCAGGAGCTCGCCAGTGCGGCCGACGAACGCATCATTCGATCCGGCGACGAACGTGAAGGACGTGCGGTCGCGCTCGCCGAGGTAGCCGTGGGTAAGCGTTGCAAGGAAGACGAGGATCGTCAGCAGGCAACAGATTAGGCCTAGACCGGAGAGTCGCTCGCGGCCACGTAGCGTGCGATGTTGTCGCAGCCAGCGTTCCGTGGAAAAAAACACACCCCCGGTGAACAGGACGAACGCGACGGTCGGAATCGAAACCCGAGCCCCGAACTGGACGTCGCGAGCCCAGAAAGGCGACGTTAGCGCTGCAGCGAACCCGAGATGGAAAACTAGTCTCACCGCTGGTTTTTGGCCTGCGGGATCGTAAAAGCTCGCTCCGGCGTACAGCAAAGCGCACCCGACGACGATCATCGAAAGGCTACTAACCAGAACCTTGTAGGCGTCGATCTCCAGAAGCTCCGCAGGAATCCCGTAAAAAAGGAAACGCCCCAGCTGATCCATGAGCACCAGGCCGGTGCCAAGGATCGGTATCAAGGCAACTGCGATGGCTAGATCGAACTTTCTGGTCATCTGATATTCCGCGGGTGAATAAGGCAACGATGCATGCCTTCTCTCCCCAAGCGTAGCGGGGCTGATTCGAGACTGCAGCCGGCCGGCGGGAGGGCGCGTCGCACCCGTCGCGCAAATGCCTCTCCACGGTGTGCGCATCCACGCGCCACGGGCCATGCGCGAATGCTATACCGGGCCGGTCCATTTCCGATGACGGCAAGGCAGACGGGATGCAGTTCCCTTTAGTCGAACGAACTCCATGAGAAGTCCGCTCCGGGTCGGAAGCCGCCCTCCAACTTCCCAGGGGAAGCGATCAAATTCGCCGATGACCTGATCATCGAAGATCGGCCTGGTGATGCATTCGCCCCAGCGCACATACAAGGCCGGGCTGAATGCGGCACAGCTGGGCCACAGACAGCCCAGTACTACGGGGCACCCACTCCGAACCTGGGTCAATCCCAACACACTTGGGCCGTGTACGACCCACCATGACAAACACCCGCTCCAGTGCTGGGCCGTATGCGACGCAGTTGGGCTTCGCACGGCCCAACATCACGGGTGCTCGCACTATTCCGAAGGTGCGAATAGAGCGCTTCCTCGGGTGATAGTTGAAGGCTTTAGACGAAGTTGTGCGCGACCGATATTTTGCCTTCACGTAAGCCGAGATCCGCTTGGAGTTGCTTAAACTCGTTGTGGAAATGAGCTTCCAGCCGGCGGAACTGGACAGCTTCCCTCAGGTCTCTTGAGCAGTCGGATCAACGCCGCCAAGTACCCGAATCGAGCGGTCACGATGGGCCAGAATGCGCTTTCGGACCGTTCGCAGGATGCGATTTTATTCTGTTTCGAACTGTCTCAACCTCGGACGCCGCAGCTTTCACGTAAGTGCCTGCAGTTCCCCGGGCTCTCTTGCCGTAGTGGGAGCTTGCTGTCGCATCCGATGCATGCCCCATGAGCGCAGCAAGCTCGGGCAACGTGATTCCAGATGCTTTCGCATCAGCTGAAAATTGATGACGAAGTGAATAGATCGAGGGATAGCGCCGTCGCCTGCCCAAGGCAGCCCGGGCGACCCTCGTCATGAGGCGAGAAACGCGCCGCTGCCAGTCGTCATAGGTCAGTTCGCATGGCAGGTGATGCACATGTTCCAGCAAAACTCGAACCGTCTTTAGAAGCGTTGGCTGTGTCGGCAACAGCTCAAGGGTCCGAAACTCACCGTTTGCTCGCAGTTCGTCATGTTTGGCGTTGCGTACGAGAAGCCTTATGCCTTCACTGCCCTCAACGAGTTGCGCGTCCGCCCACTCACATGGGCGCAAACCCGTCAAAAAAGTAGCGCCGATCAGTACTCCCAGCGGCGAGGCCCACCGATATTTATGCGAGTTGGTACGAAGGAACGCGATGATTCGGTGGAGATCAGTGCGCTGGCACCCCTTCTGCTTGATCGCCGAGGTTCGCGTTCCCCGCCGACTCGCACCCGCCTGCGTCTCGACTCCAAGCAGTTCGCGGGCGGCCAAGACCTCCGTTTGCAATTCCCCGCTTGATGCCTCACGCGCGACCCTTTCCAGGTGCCAACAAACAGCGGCTTTGTTCTGCCGCCAGGTAGACTTGGATGCGACCGACTTCCTCTCAACGGTATATCGCACAAGTAAGCTTGGCGGCAGAGTGCCTGGCTCTTCGAGTCCAAAGTATTTTGCGGCTCGTGCGCAAATTTGCGTTACCCGGACTGCATAAGCCGCTTCTGTCTTCATCGATCGAATCGATACCATTGCCTTACCTGCTCCCTACGTTACTTCTCATCGACAGGCCGGAGAGGTAACGCGTTTTGACGACGTCAATTTCCATCAGCGCTAGGCGGCTAACCAACGTCACAATGCTGATCGCCTGGCCTCATTCGTCACAATTGCCGAGTACCCTTCGGTGGAAAGCTATAGCGCGTAACGGCCTGCCTAAGCGACGCGCTTTGCTGAATTTGATCCAGCATGCGTTGATTGGTTTCGGCGATCATGCGAGCCTCTACACAAGAGTCTCGCCACTTTTTTTGCCTGTCCCGCCGGGCAGCATTTCGGCGCTGCAGCGCACGCGCCGGAGGAGTTCGCAACCTCCCTTGGCGACCGACTTCTACGAGGTGATTGACGTAGGCCGGGAGGCTGGCGATTCGGCTGACTGTCCCTGCCGCGGGATCTGGGTTCAGTTTTGACCAGAGTTGGAGAATCAGATCGTGCCACCGCCCGGGCGAACGGCGCACGTCGCGACGAAGATCCCACACAGAGTACGTACAAAGGCTTTTGGAGCTTAAGAACTTCTTTTGTACTTGTACGTACGTACTACAAGGGGTTTGAGAAGCGTGTTGAGCGTCACGCAACGCGGGGAGGCGATGACCCCTCTCATGGTTCATGGCTATATCCTCTTCGAGCGCGTGGAGTGAGCACAGGCTATGTCAGGATCCAGCAACGGTATGGCTGATTTGTCAGTATTCAAAAGCAGTCGCGCGTCTGCCGGGCGATCGCAGCCATTCAATCGGCAAACCCTTGCGGAAGCTCTGGATGCCTCCGCAGAACAGCAGGCCCTTGCCCAGGACTCGGGTTCACGATGGACCGAGCAGTTGTGCGACTTGCGAGATGCACTGATAAATAAATGGGAGGCTGATGCAGCGGTGGTACAGGCCGCCATACAGCTCTTCAGTTGGCTGACGCTTCAGTCCCTACAGCAAAGCGGGCTGCGGCGAGAAACCGTACTTCCACGCGCAAGAGAAATTATGACTCGGCCGGCGGCCCACGCCTTCCGCGGACTGCTTGCGGACGATGAAATTTCTCGGCTCTTCGCGAGCTGGGAAGGGGCTTCTGACTTCACCGAAAATTTGGGGCAAAGGCTGGATCTTTTTTGGGGTGCGGAGGATTTCACGCCGGCTCATACACACTCCCTGATGGTAACCACAGATTTGCTATACGAATTAGCCGTCTTTGGACACTCGCTTTACCCCCGCCGAGAATCGGTCGATGCCGGCAAGCGCACAACCGTAACTTCAGTGGGCGAGCAGCTTTGTGAGCTATGTTTTCGACCGTCACACAGATACCGACTTTCGCATGGACACCAGCCTGCGAGGAAGGGAATTGTTGACGTTGGCCATGTCCTGTTTACCGGACGCTCCAGGCGGAAACGGCGGCGGGAGGATCATGAAGCCATCTTTGATGCGAGCCACAAATTCTGCAAAGAGAGGCATAGCACCAGTAAAGAACTGAGAACTCGAAATCGCGGGAGGATAGCCACAGATGGCAGGGAATCTAAACGCGCGGACGTCAGCAGAGAGCTTAATAAGCTCGACGAAACGTTACAGAAGACTGGGTTAGCGAGGCCAAGATCCCGGAGACTGTCCAAGATGGTCGCCTGGTACCGCTGCCGACCTCGGATCGCAAATCGTGAGCTAGCCCTTCGCTTTAAAGACCTCACTGCAAAACGGTCACGGGCCGCAGCCATTGCGGGTCATATCTTAAGCGCCTTGCCTGGCTACGATTCCAGCGCGGCAGCCATTCACGACGGGACACTATTGCTTGAGGTCTGGAGGATAGGTGTAGCGAGGGCAGTCCCATACGACGGAGCGGACCTGCCCATCGCCCCTCCCCAATCCGCATCTGCCGAGTTCGAAAGCGGATTTGACGAATGCATTCGGCGAGCAAAAACGCTTTTGGGCATTCGCGACCAAGACCTGACCGGCTACGACGTCGCTTTGCTAGAGGACCTTGGCATGGAAATCGCCATTGCAGACAACCTTTTGCGATTCACCTTCGAGTCTCCAACTTGGCTCCGCCTCGCCTGTGGGCTGAAGCTTCGGCCCGACTGAACGACCCGAGAAACGAATACTGACAGGATAGCCATCAAGACTTCGCGGCGATGGTTAGGCTTCAACCATCATGCTGCTGAATGAGAAAGTTCATGGGTCACCGTCTTCTTCGCCTGGGCGAGGTCCGAGCGCGTATCGGGCTCTCTCGCTCCACCATCTACTCACAGATCAAGCTTGGGAAGTTTCCAAAGCCCGTGAAGCTTGGCCCCTCGGCCTCTGCATGGGTGGAGGCGGAGGTGGAAAGCTGGTTAGCGGCCCGAATCAGCGAGCGGAATGCCGAACAAGGTTCACCGCCTCACAATCCTGATCCCAGAACGACTCCACAGTGCAGCGGCTAGTTAAATGTCGTCGACGAGCCATTTTTCGTACACGTCCCAGTCCCGGCAGTGCCGGGATGTGGGGCGTGACTTGGAACGGTTGGGCTAGGCTTAGCTGACCAAGTCTTCGAAGTCAGTCCAACTCACGGATTGCTCAGGAGCCAATAAGTCGTGTGAGAGTGCTCGCTTACGGGCCAAACGCTCGGCCAAGCGTTGCTCAAAGCTTTCATAATCATCGCCCGCAACCGTGGGGCAGTAGACCCATACGGGCTTGTCCTGACCAATCCGGTATGCGCGATCGGTTGCCTGGTCCTCCTTGGCGGGATTCCAAGGCCGAGTGAAGTGAATAACGTGGTTGGCCTTCTGAATATTCACGCCAAAGCCGACGGCCGTCGTGGACAGCACAATGACCCCGAAGCCCGGCTGCTCCTGAAATCGATCGATGATCTTCTGTCGCGACGCATTGTTGAGTGAATCCACCGTGGTTGAACCATTGACGATGCTCGTATCAACGCCAAACCTTTCCGCAATGGTCTTTTGTACCAGACGCTGAATTTCGCGATATTCGGTGAAAACGATGACCTTCTCACCGTGCTGCCTGATTAGATCCAGTTGGTCGACCAGCCACTGAAGCTTTGGAGAGTGCCGGAGGTGCTCCGTCACAGAGAAGCGTTCAGCACCGTCCTGGGCCGCGGCCAGAGGATTGGCACAAATGACCCGAAGTCGATGCAACAAGGCAAGAGTTAGCGTACCCGCCTGCTCCTCAGCCTCCTGCGCCTTTTCCATCGCGCGCTTGTAGCCAATAACAGCCTCCCTATAGAGCTTTCGCTGCAGAGCCGACATGGGAATTGCTCTCAGCGCCGGATCCGCATCCTCATGAGAATCGTCGATCTTCGGCGGCAGTTCCGCGACCTCCGACTTCATACGTCGGAGAATCCATGGCTCGATGGCCTCCCGCAGCCGCTCGATCTCCGCCTCGTGGCCCTCCTCTCTCAACTCGATGGACTTTCGGAAGGTCTTGGTGAATTCGCTCAATGAGCCAAGAAGTCCTGGCTGGAAGAAATCAAATAGGCACCAAAGATCCGCCAACGAGTTTTCTACTGGCGTTCCGGTGCAGGCGATTTTAAAGTCGGTCTGCATTGCTTTTGCTGAGCGGGTAACCAGTGCACCCGGCGTCTTGATCTTCTGAGCTTCATCGCAAACCATCACCCCCCAGATCTCCCGGCCGAAGGAGAGCTCGTAATCCCGGAGGGTTTCGTAGGTCGTCAGCACAAACGCCGAATCACCAGCGAAGCCAGGACGAAGCAACTTCTTCAGGCCCATATTCCGGACTTCATCGTCCATTTGCGAGGGATCCAGACGATGTCGAGCAAGCTCTTGGCCATACAAGAGCATGGTCGTGCCCTGGCTTCCATTCAGAAACTTGTCTATTTCCGCCTTCCAGTTTTCGAGGAGCGAGACGGGGGCCACGACGAGGCAAGGATGAGGATCAGCTTTGGTCTCTCTGTACCACGCCATCAGGCACAGGCACTGCAGCGTCTTACCCAGACCCATATCGTCAGCCAGCAACGCTCCCTTCATCCCTAACGCCCGCTGGTTGAAGCGATGCTGCAGCCACGCAACACCGAGTATTTGATGCTGCTTCAACTCGATTTCGGGGGACAAGGCAGCCGGAATGACTGGGGCAGCCTGCTCGAGTGGAGGAAGAACGACTGCTGCGCCGTACTCAAGCGCTTCGATGTTATGGAGAATGCTCAGGCTCGTGGCACGGCCCGGCCGAGGTGCTTTGGGCATCGCCGGAGAGGCAGGCTTCTGCTTTGCCGCTTTATCGAAGGCGGCCAGCCACTCTTTCGCCTCTTCGGCTGGAATCTCCATTGTCATGCCAGGCATTTGCACGGTGGCCGTACCCTCGGCCAATGCCTTGCTCGTAGCGCTATCGAACTCTGAGAGCTGCTCTTCATCGAGCACGACGCTCGACGTATGGCCAGTGGCAGGATCCGTGGAGGCGACCGCGAGGCGCACGTTGTCCGGGACCCAATCTCGGGACGCGTCTTTACGGCCCAGGAAAGGCACATGAATCGGCTTGCCATCAAAACCGACAACGCGATCACTGTAGGCCGAAAGATCCAAGACTTCTGCCAAGTGAAGGGCTTCTGGCGCGGCCGCTGCCGATGCAACCCAAGCAGCCAGCTGCTGCAGCGACACATCTGTGGTGCCGGACAGCAGCACCCGATGGCCCTTCCAGCGGAAGAGGGGCAACCCATCCTGCGCCGCCCGCGATGCCGCGGCCAACAGCTCTTGAGCCGCTGGGACCTCACCTAGCGTCTCGCAAACGTCGTCGTGCTCTCCCGCAGAATCTAGAAGAAGCACATCCCAGCCGCCCTCCGATGGAAGTGCCTGTAGTTGGCGCTCAACGATCCCTGCCGCCTTCCGCGCCGCTTCAAATCTTTCCGGAGACAAGACATCTTCGGCGTTGTCACCAAGGAAAGGGTAGGGATTGTGAAGAAATGCATCGGCGGAACGAGAGGCGTACCGACGCCCTGGTGCCTTCTTCACATGCTCCAGAACATCACGCACCTCTTCAGGTAATGCCACATGGGTCATGGCCCCCTCTGGGCGCACCACGTCATAGCGGTCGCGGACCTGGTTGTAACGGTCAAACTCGCTGAGCCATTCGTCTGGGGCGCCCTCGGGACGCGGGATGAGCTCGACCACTGGTACGCCCGCGGCCTGCTCCGAGACCAGCTCGATATCCAACCGTTCCGGTACCACCACATCTGTTTGGGAGAGATAGCCATCGGTCGATGCACCGCATTCGCGCGCGAGTGATTGAATCCGTCCCGTCGCGAGCATGCGTTCTTCAGGAGTCCAGTGACTGCATTGCTCACTCAACTGATGCATTGCATCAAGCAGCAGGTACACAGGTGACTGGAGCAGCTCTTCGCCCCCGCTCCAACGAATCACGGCACCTGTGCGGGTCGTTGATGAGGGCCATAGAGATCCTGTTGAGGTCAGCCAATGATCGAGGCGGATCCTGAATTTAGGATCGGCGGGTGAGCCCTCACTAACAAGGTGGGGAATCAACACAGTCGGTCGCGGTAACCCAAGCAAGCCCAAGCTAGAAGTGTGTTCGTCGCTACCCAAAAGGCGATAGAGCGCGGGCCAAGGGATCAAGCATTGACCGTCACGTTGCGCTGCATAGCCCTCCTCAAGCAACTGATTGGCGTAACTCCCAAGGTCTGAGTCCTTCAGATGCTCCGACTTGCCGAGGACCCAGCCTTCCATCGACGCCGATGGCGCTGGCACTTGCCGGATGTTTCCCTGATTCCTGCGACCGAACCAATTCCATTTCATTGCTTGTAAAAACCTCTGCCTTTGGCATAACGGAACCCTTGACGCTCCATCGACCGTTGCAGCGTCGAACTAGGTGTTCGCGCGAGCTCGATCCAAAGCGCGCCCCCCTTTTTCCGGTTGTCCACCAGCCGTGGCGTGAAGGATTTCAATTCGTCAAGCAATGCCTGACCAAGCCCCAAGGTACCCAGGCCCGGTTCCAGGACGGCAGAAGTTTCTGGCTTGCTCGATCGAGCCTGATCTTGATTCGTGTGCTGGGAACCAACAGCCGTGCGAACCGATACCTTGCCCGCGGCATCAGGCCAGATGCCGCGGTTAGAGAGAAAGCGATCAAACCTCTCTTCCCACACCGTCGCCATGTGAGGAAGTCGCTCTCCGCCACCCTGCTCAACAGCATGGGCATTCTTCAAATCCCTTGTTAGGTCGAGATATTCCTCTGCTGGATTGAAAGGAAGTAAGTCTTCCCGATATGGATAGCAGGCATTGCCTTTCTTGCTGAACTCGATAAACCACCAGCTTCCGATACGCAGCATGATCGCGTTGTCGTGCGGCGTTCCATGTAAATACCCAAGGCGGCCCTTCTTTCTTGCGATGAATTCCCTGCTTTGTTTGTCCCGGGCGCCGTGTATGGCCGAACCAAGCACGATCCGACTAAAGATGATCTGCTTCTTGAAGCGCAACCAGTAAGCCAGCCGCCTGGCATCGACCGAGTCATCACCCTTGCAGAAGGCTGCAAAGTCTTCCAGATCCTCCTCGGCCAACCAACCACAGACCATGCTGCGCGCCTCATCCGAGGTGCTGGACCAGCGCCCGACCACGTCGGCGCCAAGCTGGGGGCTGCCCCATGTGTCCAACGAGATCTGCAGTAGGTCGTCCCGGCGAATGGGGACTTTCTTTTGGGCATAACGGGAGAGCACCCGACTCAGCACGAGATCACGGCAATACGGGTGGTCATCGATAAGGCCCAGAGCAATCGGCCAGCGCTCGTCGAACAACGCATCATTGGAACTCTTGCAGCAAGCTTCCACCACGGCCTCAATGAGGCCGTTCCAGAACCAGCCTTGGGCCGGAAGTTCGACCAACTCCGTCAGTTCATCGACACTTTCTCGTTGGCCTTCAAGCCATGCCATGACGTAAGCATCAATGGGGTTCTCTGAAAGCAACCTTGGATGGCGGTCGATAGCATCAAGCCAGGTCGGCCTGAACTTGGCAGAGCGCAGCACACTTAGAGTGTCGAAGAGGAAGCGACGGGTTGCCTCAAACCCCGCATCCGTACGAGCCCCACGAAACAGGCTTAGCAAAGCTCCACGCCAGATCTGCCTGTACGTGCCACGCTGTTTCAGAAGCTGTCGCCAACTCTCCAACAGAGGTGAAAGGTGCGGCATCGAATTGAGCAAGCTCTTGCCGTCCAGATCAGGATGGCTTTGTGCCAGGTTGTAAGCCAGCACAACGTGGTCACGCGCCGCCACTTGACGCACGCCCCCCTCGATCAGTCGCTTCAGAGCGTCATCCAGTCGGCTGGCGACCCGCGGATCAAACATGGGCAGATCCCGCGCACCACATATTTTTGCGCGGGACACCTCTAGTGCCTTAGGCGACCAGATATCGCCATGCCGCTGTAGACCCTGTATCGATCGATTTAGGCTCTGCTGCAGGCGGTCAACCACGGAGCTCATAGCTGGCACGCATCCTTGGGCGCGGTGCCAGACAATGGCTCCGCATCTCTGTGCTTATCCTTGTTGAGTCCATAGAAATCCAGTCGCAGCTCAACGCGACGGCTCTCATCAGCAGTAGCTTGCTGATTGTTGAAGGACACGCCACCGGCGAGAAAAAGCTGGCGCACGCGCTGCAGCTGCACCGGACTGAGCCGGAGCTCAGCATTTTTTCGCGGATCCATCAGAAGGCACATCATCCACTCGGAACGCTGCAGGCTCAAATGCAGGTTATACAGATAGCCCCCGACCGTATCGGTATATCCCTCAACGACTACCTGCTTCATCCACTTGTGGCCTAGCGGGCTATCCGCGGCGTCCAGTACCACAGGCACCATCTTGGCCAGGGCCGTATCCGCTTCCGGAGGCAGCCGATATTCGTTCGTTGCAAAGTGACCCGCGGCTCCGAAGGAGATCCGGTTATTCACACAATCAACCGCCAGATTGCTCACCCCTGTGAGCTGCTGCTTGATGTTTGTGCAGATGTCTCGAATCTCGGCGCTGCGCTGCTCTTCAGGACCTTTGACCTTGCGTGTGATAGCAGCAATCGTGACCGCCATTGCACTGAGAAACAGCACCATCATGGCGGTCATCAGATCCGCATAGCTGATCCAGAAAGGGCGTTCGCCTTCGGACTTGCCCTTCCTTCGGCGATGAGAAGATTGACCAAACATCGATCAGTCTTCCGCCGCAGCTGTGGAGATGCGCTCGACGATCATGGAGAGTTCCTCCATCGTGTCGTTGAGCATGGACACGGTAGTACCCAGCGAGTTGTCGTACTGCTTGAGTACGTTGTCGAGCACCTTGACTGTTGCGTCACCGAAGCGATCCACGCCATCCACCAAGTGCTTTTCCACCTCGGCGGTCAATTGACCAAACCGCTCGGAGGCTTCGCGGCTCTTGACCAGCACCTGCTGGATCTCGCGCAACGCCGCTTCGCGTGCCTGCGCCTCACTGGCCATCAGGCCGGAAATACCCTCCAACCTTGTGGATGTCTGGGCCAAGGTGCCAATGGCCAGGGTCATCGCCTGCGTACCCGAGCCTAGTGTGGCGGATGCGCGCTCGAGCGTGGCCGCAGCCTCCACCGACTGCTCCTGCAGTCCGGTCAGTGACTGGCCCGCACGCGCAAGGCGTTCAGCAACACTATCCAAGGCAGAGATCGACGCATTGATCCGGGCAGCTCCATTTTCGAGCCCCTGGATCGCGTCGGTTGAAACTTGCTGCACGCCAGACAACAGCTCCTGCGCTGCGCGAGTCGCCTGCTGGCTCGCATCGATCGACTGCGACGTCACCTTGCCAATTTGTTCGCTAGCCGTGGTGGAGGCCTCCTGAGCACGGCGCGTCGAGACTTCCTGAGCTTCCGCCATCCGCAGAAGGGCTTCCTGCATCTGTGTCAGGGCCTGTGATTGCTGGGCCGAAGCGCTATCCGCAAGTCGGCTCTGATGATCCGAGAGCGACTGGATCAGCCCCTTCACTGCCGCCTGCATACCGCTGGAGGACGCCTGAGAGCTGCGCTCCATCTCCGCCACCAAACCGCGCAGCGTGGACTCTACTTGCGCCACTGCCTGAGTGGTCTGTTGCATCAGTTCACTGAGACCGCCCAACTGGCCACCCATGGTCTCCTTCATCTGGGCCATGAATGCGCTCATCAGGTTCTCCAACATCCTGGCGGAGTTGGCGGACTGATCACCGCTAGCGGCTCGCACGGTTTCTGCAATGTGCTGCAGCGGTTCCTCCAGGCTTGCCTTCAAACTGTGGCCGATGTCAGTTGAGAGCTGCCGCGTCGCCTGAACCTGCTGCTCAGTCAAGTTCGTCAGCAGAGCCTTCAGGTCCTGAACCAGGCTTTCCTTGAGATGCTTGGTCTGAGTGGCGCCGTCCTCAGAGGACTTGACCAGGCGGGAGAGATATTCCTCACCAAGTCCTGCGCGGAAAAGCGCATCGAGCTCGGCGGCAACACCCGCGGCGTTGTGCACGCAGAGGTTGTAAATCACTTTCTCAAAAATAGTGAGCAGCATCGCGAGGCCAATGGCGACCGCTGAAAAAATGAAGGCGTGGCGCACATAGTCAAAGAGCCCGCCAAGACTCTGCTTGAGCGCTTCCGGGTCTACGGCGTTGGCGTCGAATTGGCTCAGGCCGGTGATCAAGCCGGTAAAGGTGGCGATGATGCCGATACCGGTCAGGATGCCGGGAAGATGCTTGTAGAACTCGACATGCAACGGGGCGTCCACCAGCGCTTCGGTGTGGAAGAACGCCTCGGCCTGCACAGTCGCGCGCACTCCTACTACCGTCGGCTCGGCCTTGGACAAATTCGTCTGTTCGTGCAGCGTTTCTTCGTACTCACGCCAGGCATCCTTCCACGGCGTCCGCTCGAATACTTGAGTCAAGGCGGCTTTGATGGCGCGCGGGGATTCATTGCCAAGCTTCTTGATCTTTTTGCGCAAACTCCCAAGGTGAAACGTGAGAATCAGGCCCTTGATCAGAACGTGCCAGGAAAAAAACAGCACGAGGACGACGACTGAGCCAGCCAGAAGCTCGTGGAGCCAGTCCGCCATCACTAGATTAAGAAGGTCATTCATCAAAGGAAATCCAGTTCAAAAGAGGTATTACAGGGGCGGCAACTCGTAGGAATGGGACCAGTGAACGCCGGCGACAATGCCCCAGTTGCCGTTGCCGTTGGGGCGGCGCCAGCGAGGCACTGGCATCGCACGCAGTGCTGCCAAAGCCTGTTCGTATTCGGCACAGATGAACTCTTCGCCCTTCGCACCGATCGTGAATCCGCTCCTGCGTGCGAGATGCGGGCCAAACCAGCTGCCGCACTTGGCGACAGGCACCAATGAGGAAGCTCCGACGAATGGATCAGCGGTCGAGGATCGGGCAGCGATGGTCGTCTGCCCGGTATTGCCCACCGGCTTGAGAGCGGATGGCCGAGCGGGCCGTGGCAACCCCGCGAGGCAGGAGGTGCCGTGATCCGCCACCATCGCCTGAGCGACGGACTCAGCCAGATTGATCCAGATGACCGCGCCATTTGGATGTTCGTAGGGCACCGGATGTACCAGAGGACACGCCCCCTCCAGCACCCACGCGTGGTTCCAGCGCAGAAGTGCGTCGTCCTGGCTGGACGGTATGGCGTGTTTATCGCGGTGGGCGCGGCAGGCGATCATGTCCAGCGGACCGATCGAGTCGACCAGGCTGGTCGTCCCCACCACCGTGCCGCTGCCTTTACGAATCAGGGCGATACGACCTCGAACGGCAGTTCCCGTCGTACGCATCTCCCAGACTTTCTCGCCCCTGAGAATCTTGCCGATCCACGGCTCGTCGATGATGAGGCCTTTCATTCCATAATCCATGTGATGCTCCCTGGGTTGCTGTATCGCCGGAGTTCTCTGCAGCTTGAATCGCACCGGCTGAGATAAGCGCCAGGGCAGAAAAAATCTCGGGCCGGCGGGAAGACAAGAGCCATGCACCGGCGCTAGCCGGGGCAGGCAGGGAAAATCAAGATTCCCGTGATCCAGACCACCCGGATCGTACAGCCATCAAGCTGATCTCCAAGCAGAAAGTGAACGCGACCCGAGCTTCAACAGCCATGTCGATCAGAATGCCGCTGCGCCCTTTCCCATCACCTTCTCGATCAATTGCACGAGCTCTTGCTGCCGTTGAGCGTAGAAAGCCTGGAAATCGTCAGCCCTCAGAGGCCCGACTGGAACGCAGTGACTGACCAGCAGGGCGTCCATGGCGGCATCGTCAAGCTGTACCTGCGCGTGTGACTGCAGCTTGCCCAGATACACCGAAGGTGCCCAACCGCCAATCATGCGGTTGGCCTTGTAGGAGATCGGCGTCTTGTTGATGATCGAGTCATAGAGCTTCGCCGGAATACCCTGTTTCTGGCACCAGTCCTTCGGGAAGATATGGTGGATATCCAGCGCCACCTCGTCAGCTTCGAGGTCGCGGATATTGGCCTTCCAGAAGAAGTCCTTGGCGCCTTCGCGAAGCACCAGCACATTGATGCCCTTGTAGGCAGCGCTCAGTCGAGAAGTGAGCGACGCCAGACGATCGACCTGGAAGGTGGCATCGCCAATGGTTCGCGGTGGCTCGGCTTCATGCTCGATCCATTCCAGCAGCTCCTCGACGTCGTTGGCCATACGCGTCTCCACGGCGCCGCCGTAGAGCTCGCCCAGCACACCGTTCCAATACCACTGCGCCAGTTTCTTGTAGATGCGCGGCTCCATCCAGCGCTCGGCGCCGAGCATCGCCATGACCGCCGCGAGCGGTGGCAGTTGGGTGCGGTAGGGCAGATCCTTGGGCGAAGTCAGGCATTCCCGCCGCAGGAAGCGCGCCGCGCGAACAAAACCCTGCTCCACGATATCCGCCCATTTCCCGTACGCCTCCAGCGGTAGCTCCAGCACCGAAGCACGCTTGGCGCTGACCGGCGGCACCGCCTTGCCGGTCTTGCCCGCGGCGATATCGGCCCTGCGCCTTTCCAGCGTATGCAACATGGTAATGGCCTGCAGGAAATCAGTGCTCTCCACGGCCGAAAGCACAGGCTCTTTTGCAAGACGCTGCTGACGAGACTCCACGTCGCGAAGTTCACTGCCATACCAGTCATCGCGCAGGTTGTAACCGTCGGCCGCGTAGCTGGCAGTAATCAGCTCGAACACCGATAGCGGTACGCCGCCCGTGTTGACCTTTTCGAACACCAAGCACACTGCCTCCTTGCTGGTCTCCTTCTTCAACACAATCAGCGGAATTTGATATTCGCTATAGGCGTCCAGCACCTGCTTCTTGAACTCGAAGAACTGCGGCACCGCCTCACTATTGAACTGATACAAATCTTGCAGCCAGCCCATTGCCTCGAGGATCTCGGAGCACGGGAAGTAAAGTTGCTGACACTCAAGCTCGCGTGTGGACAGATCCAGATCTAGCTTGCGACCGAAGTCGCTACGTTGTTGGCGACTGGCATCGGTTGCGATGAGCGCATCGTCCAGACGATCAGGCCCCGCCAGTGCAGTTGGAATATGGATGTAGTAGCAACGATCGATTGGCTTGCCTTTCTCCGTTGTTGTCTTGACGGGGCCGGACAGCTTCAACACCTGGGTTAGCGTGGTCAGCCGCTGCTGACCATCGAGGATGAGCCTTTCCGGTGCCGCCAAGTGTTCCGACGGCACATTCTCCACGGGTCGCACCTGGAAGCGCACCGGGCCGCCGGTCTCCAGCAGCATCACTGCGCCTACAGGAAACGAACGCCCCAGGCTTACCAGCAGGCTGCGAACGTGCTCGTCGTCCCAGACCCAGCCACGCTGGAAATCGGGCAGCTGGATCTTGCCTTGCACGATGTCTTTGAGCAGATCCTTCAAAGGCAATTTGGTGCTGTCGAAAGTGGTCATGTCACGGTGTCCATTTGGTTTCGATCAATGCGGCGCAGGACCACGACGAGCCCGCCTCTCATCACGACTGTTGTTTGGTCACGCGGCCAGCGCGCGCATAACCTTGCCACGATGCACTTCCAGCACCAAAGCCACCGGCTGCGCGTTCTCCCGCAGCATGCCATCGAGCTGGTCGAAGGTCGCGCGGCTCTGACTCTCGATCACGGGCAAGCGGCCAATATCCCACAGGTGCAGCCGCTCCTGGTTGGCCTGAATTTCTACCTGGGTTTCCGTCAAGGCCTTTATGCCCTTGCTACGCCCGGCCACCGCCCGCGGAAATTGCTTCAGCAAACCCTCCTTCGGCTCAAGCAGGGTCTGTGCAAGCTGGTTTAGTACCTGCTGCCGCCGTTCGACCAAGGCCTGTTCGTTGGGGTAACAGCAAACGAGCCGGCAAGCGATGAAACGTGCAGCCAGGCAGAGCTTCCATTGCTCCACGAGGTCTTCAAAGGTCGTCTGACGATCCTGCAGCGCCTTGGTCAGGCCACTGCTGCCAAAGTTGTCCGGATCCTTCAGTGTTTCCACCTCGGTGATGATCGCCCGGAGATCCGTGAGCACGTGGTCCTGGATCATGCCCAGCGTGCGCTCGCTGGTTTCGAGCTCATCGCGAACGGACGATGACAGGTGGCCTGCCAGCAGCACGGACGCTATCTGATGCAGATACTGCAGCGTGCCATTGATACCGGACTTACGCTCGTTGCGCTGGAACGCCTCGATACGCGTAATGCCTTCCTGGATCTCGCTTAGCTTGCGGCTGATGTCGGCCAAATGCTTCTGCGCCACCACGATCGAGGCGATCTGGAAAATGGCCGCACCGCTCACCAAATTTTTCAGCCGGTCATCCTCGAAGAAGCGACCATGCTCGACGAACTTGCCGTCGGGACCACGGACGAATCCGCGCAAACCGTTGCCATCGGCCGCGGGCGACAGCGGGCCGTTCACCACCACTTTCAGATAGCGGTGGGCGGCCACCTCGTTGCCGACAGCAAACGACGGAATCGCTTGCATCAGGGGCGCAAGACGATCAACGCCACCGGTACCAAGATCCAGTGGTTGCAATTGATCAGCCCCATCAAAGCGGGCGAGCGGCGTGACACTTAGCATGGGTAATCCACCACCCGCACCAATCATGAGTTCAGCGCCATCATGGCTGTTGGCTACGGGCGATATCACTACGGATTGCAACGCAGGAGCCGTCACGCTGGTGCCCGCGGCTCGCAAATCGTGGCCACAATCACCGCAGAACCGTGCCGGCCCCACTGCTGCCGCGCCACATTCAGGACAACTCGGTGCATCCGCGGCCAACCGGTGCTGGCGGAGGTACGCCATGTGTATCACGCACGGCACCGTCACCCGATAAGCTGCGCCGGCCAGTTCATGGCCAGCTCCCAATAGGGCTGCGGGAGCGAGCCCGCTCAAGAAACCGCCAATGCCAGCACCTTTGATGGGGGCAATGACATGGTTTGGCTTATACGTACTTCGCGCCAAGCGCTGTGCAATGGCCGCTGCGGCCCGACCACCAGCGAGGACAACGGTCTGAACATCAGACAGCGTTGCGGAGCTCGTGGCACTGGGTGTCAACTCGGCGACGTACTCCTGCTTTGCGGCATCCTTCATATCCGGCCACAGCTGGGCAAGCCCTGCACTGACCGCTGCCAGCTCCAGCATCTCCAGCGGGGTCGACGCATCCCCTTTGCCACCGAGATGCTTCAACACATCGCGCACGATTTCCTCGTAACTAACACCCGAACGACGCACGAGATTGGCCGCCGTGTTGCCGCCAAACTGCTGCAGCTCGCGGATGAGGATTCTCAGCGTCGCGGGCGTGTAGAGCTGCCTTCGCCGGGATTCCAGCAGCAACTCCTTGATCGCGACCGGTAACGTCAGCCGTCCTTCGCCCGCATCGGTCAAATGGTCCACCAGCAGAGACAGATCCTCGGCTGACGCGCCGGACAACAGATCCAGCAAGGCGTCATCGCCCTTGATATCGATGGTTTCCATATGTTTCCCCTGTTTGGTATTGCGGCGCTGTGGTGCTTTTTACTGGGTGGTTGCGGGCTTGCGCCCGCGCCCGCGCTTGGCCTTGGGCGCGGCGGCGCGCTCGGCGCGGATGCGTTCCAGCAGCACGCTGGCCGGCTCGTCGTTGGGATCTTGCGGTACCAGTTCGCCGCGGAAGGCTTTCGCGAGAATGCTCTGGGTCAACGTGTCGATGCGCTGTTTGGCGGTGGCGACCTTGGCTTCGAGCTGATCGGCGAAGGCGAAGAGCTGGTTCACACGCGCGGCAATCGCTTTTTGCTCGCTCATTTCCGGAACCGGAAAGACAAAATCTCGGCACTGGGACAGTGAGATATTTATTTGACCTGCCGATCCCTTTGTGTCTCGAAGCACATTTCTGATGTTCGTTCCCTCTCGCAAAACAAGATGTATCCAGTCCGACGTGATCTCTTCACTTGGCCGGAAGAGGGTTATCGCCTGATTGATATTCCATTCATTATGCGTTGATGGGACTACCGCAATTTTGCCCAGCGGAGGACCGACGATGTTCATGAGGACATCGCCAGGGAAGGTTGCGGACTTCTTGCACGTCTGTCGATGCAGGTCCTGAGTGATGTATTGCGGTCTGTAATCCAGGTCCACCTTCCCATCGACGAGGTTGTAGACCTTTAGAAACGGTATTCCCGTATCAACGAAGCCATCCTTGGGTGTTCCGCCACTCTGCACCTTTGCGCAAACTTCCTCTGCACGAATCGATCGCCATGCAGTCGCGGCTCCGTCTTTGCTTTTTTCTTGGGCCGCCTGGCCTGTCAAAGCTGTTGTCAACACGGATTGGCGGAAGCGTTTGAGCAGGCCGGGGATGGCGTCGATACGGGTCGTGAGGGTGTCGACTTGGGCCAGCAGCTCATCCAGCTTCCGCGCGATGCGCTTTTGCTCAGCGACGGGCGGCAATGGAAGTTCAATGGAACGAAGCGCGTCCTGAGAAATATTCCTCATCGACAGTTGGTTGCCAGTTGCAAGCGCCTCGATCTGCTTGCGTCCGGACCTAGACTTCAGGCAAACGAGTACCCAAGTCTTTAACGTTTCGGGAAGCGCTAGACGCAGCACCTTGTCACTGAGGTAGAGGTTTTTCGTCACAGCATGAACGATCACGGGAGCACCGACCAATTCCAGCGTGTTGGCGCGCGAGATCAGCAGGTCTCCACTGCGAATCCTGTTTCGTTGATTGAGGCCTTCGTCAGTCAGCAGGGTTTTGCTTTCGGCTTCATTAAAACGTCCCCACGTCACAGCGCTGATCTTGACCAAGCCGAGCTCTTTTCCCCTAGGCGGTCGCTCGTCGCACTTGACACTCTTGCCTGCGTAGATGCCATCAAGAATGTCGCCGAGCCGACAGGTTGCCCAGCCCTCCAGCAGTTCACTCACTCCCCACCTCACTCTGCCCAACTTCCAGCCCCATCATCTCCGCCAGCAATCGCTTCTGCGCCAGCGCTTCATCACCCGCGCCCAGCGCCTGCATCAACGCATCCAGCTCGTGCATCGCCTCGCTCAGCTCGGCCATCGCCTCGCCGGCCAGCACCTCTGGCGCCGGCAGCTCGTTGGGGTCGACGCTGTCGGCATCCTTGAGCCAGCTGATATCCAGCGAGTCGCCGCGCTCGCTGATCTGCGATCGGGTAAAGCAACGGAAGCGGCCCTGCTCGCCTTCATCGGTGCGCGGGCTGCGACCGTTGGGGTCGGTGCCGTAAGTGTCCTCGAACGGCTTGAGGTGCGAAGGGCCAAACGGCGTGCGCTTGCCGAAGCTGGGCATGTTGCTGCGCAGATCGTAGACCCACACGCGTTCCGTGCAGCCGGTGTGCTGGCGCGGGTTGTCAGGACTGCCCTTCTGGAAGAACAGCACATTGGTCTTGACGCCCTGGGCGTAGAAGATGCCGGTGGGCAGACGCAGGATGGTGTGCAGGTTGCATTTGTCCATCAGGTCGCGGCGCACGTCAGTGCCCACGCCGGCTTCGAACAGCACGTTGTCGGGCAGCACCACGGCGGCGCGTCCGCCGGGTTTGAGACCGCGGTAGATGTGCTGCAGGAAGGCCAGTTGCTTGTTGCTGGTGTGGAAGGTGAGGTCGTCCCGCGTAGGCCCGCCGCCGCCCTTGGCGGTGCCGAACGGCGGGTTGGACAGCATTACGTTGACCGGTTTCAGGCGCGCACCGGGGTTGCCCAGGCTGTTGCCGAGCTGGATCACGCCTTCGCCCTCGCCCTCGATGCCGTGCAGCAGGCAGTTCATCAGCGCCAGCCGGCGCGTGCCGGGCACCAGCTCCATGCCGACATAGGCCTTGCGGCGCTGGAAGCGGCGGGCTTTGTCGTCAAGCGTGTAGAGATCGTTGGTGTGCTGCTTGATGTAGCTGTCGGCGGCGATCAGGAAGCCCGCAGTGCCAGCAGCCGGGTCCTGGATGGTTTCGCCGGGCTGCGGCTGGATGCAGCGAATGATGGCGTCGATCAACGCGCGCGGAGTGAAGTACTGTCCCGCGCCGGACTTGGTCTCGCTGGCGTTCTTTTCCAGCAGGCCTTCATAGAGATCACCGAGGCCGTCGTCGCGCGCGCTGAACCAGTCCAGCGTGTCCAGGCTTTTCACCAGCTGTTCGAGATGGCGCGGCTCCTTCAGCCGGGTCTGCGCATCGGCATAGATGGCCGCGATCATCGGGTCGTGGCTGAGGCTGAGGTCCAACAGCATCTGGCGGTAATGGGTGAGCAGGTTGAGGCCGGACTGGCTGGTGAGATCAGGCCAGCGGCAGCCGTCGGGCAACTTGTGTTCGAAGCCGGTGTGGTTCTGCACCTGCTCGTATTCCATCTTGACGAACAGCAGCAGCACCAGCTCGGTGACGTAGTCGCTGTAGTTGATGCCGTCGTCGCGCAGCACGTCGCAGAGGTTCCAGAGTTTCTGGACGATGTCGTTCTGGGTCATGGCTTACTCGTTGCAGAAGGATTCGCCAGCAGCGGAACAACGCCAACCGGTGATGGAATGAAATCGGACGTGAGCTGGTAACGCGTGCTGCGACCGCCGCCCGGCAGGCGCTCGATGCAGCCCTTGTCCAACAAATCGGCCAGATGCCGGGTGGCGGTGGCCTTGGAGACCTTGGCCACGGCTTGGTATTTGGCCGCGCTGATGCCGTGCTCGAAACCGCGCTCGCCACCATCGAGCAGGCGGTTGAGCACCTTGATCTGTTCGGCCAGCAGGCCGTGGTGCTGGTGCTGCTGCCAGAAGCGCGCCTTGGCCAGTACCCGGTCGATGCGCTGCAAGGCCTCCTGCAGGCTGTTCAGCAAGATGGTGAGAAACCAGTGCAGCCATTCGGTGATATCGACACCGGCTTTCTGGCTGGATTCCAACACACGGTAGTAACCGGCACGATCGGCCAGGATGCTGGCCGACATGGTGTGAAAGCGGATGGCGTGATGTTCGGCCTGGGCCAGCGCCAGATCGGTGATGGCGCGGGTCAAACGGCCGTTGCCGTCGTCAAAGGGATGCAGGGTGACAAACCAGAAATGGGCCATGCCGGCACGCAGCAGCGGGTCGAGTGCAGCATCGCCGCGACTGCGGTTGAACCACTCGAGAAAGGTATCGAGCTGCGCCTCCAGCCCTTCTCGTGGCGGCGCCTGGAAATGCACGGTGGGTCGATCGATGCGCCCGGAGACCACCTGCATCGGCTCATCACCGCGCAGACTGCCGACGCGGATGGCGTGCGTGAGCAACGCGTCTTGCTGCGGAAACAGCCACGCGTGCCACTCGAACAGACGCGGCTTATCCAGCGGAACGTCGTAGCGCTGGGTGGCGTCGAGCATTAGCTCGGCCAGGCCCTCGCTTCGCGGCGTGATGCGCGCGCCCTCGTCAGCGGCCACCCCCAGCCGGCGAGCCAGCGACGAGCGGACCGAGGCGACGTTGAGCGTCTCGCCCTCGATGGCCGAGGAGGTGATGATGTTTTGCAGCAGTGTGTCCAGCTCACCCTGCGCCTGCGCGTCGCCCGCGATGGCACCGGTCATGCCCAACAGACGGCCTTGCGCCTGCTGACAGGCACGCAGCAGTGACGCCAGCGTGCCGGCCTGCCAATGGAACTGCGGCCAATCCGGTTGTTGCCAGATCCAGCGACGGCTATCCAAGCGCTATGCTCCGGGGTGTGAGCCGATTAATGGGCTTATTCGGCTCATTTAGTGAGCTGATTATGCGGCTTATTCGGCTCACAAGGCAACCCGCGGCGACCGCCCCGTCGTACGAACCTAGCCGACCTGGTCCCAGAGATGGTCGTTCAACGAGTGCAGAACGTCGTCCAGGCGGCCACTCAGCAGCTTGTCGAGCCGCGCCGCGCCGCCATCCTGCTCAAAGTTGCGCTGTACTACGGGGCGATCCACCACCACTTCGTGCACCAGTTGTTGCGCCAGACGCTCCAACCAGCGGCGCTGCACCGGCGTCCAGCTGTGCTCTTGGTAGATCCGCTGCATCGCGTTGGCCACGCGCTGATCGAACGGGATCAACGCCTCGCCCAGCGCGGCCTGCCGGATGTAGCCGACGATGCTGGCCGCGATCTGCTGGTGGGTCTTGTCGCGCCAGGCGCTGCTCAGGTTCACCTCGCTGTAGCCGTTCTGATCGAGCAACAGACGCACTTCGCGCAGCTGGTCCCGCGTGAGGTCGCGTGGCCGGTTCACCACCACGCCCAGTGCCACGGACTGGTTGAGCTGCTGATGGATAAACTGGTGGAAGCTCTCCAGATAGTCCTCAGGCTTTTGGTGGATGCCGTAGTTTTGCTCGCGGGCCAGCAGCCGATCCGCATGGGGCGCGATGACGGGATAGTCCTCCGAGCCCAGGCGCTGGATCTGGTTCAGCTGATCAAGCAGCTGCGCGTGGTCACGCATGAAGACGGCGGCGCCCTGTGGCCCCAGTTGGCGCAGATGCCGGTGAAGCTCCCTGGGCGGCACGCCCCATGATTCTTCCAACTGGCTCAGTCGCTGATTCAGCTCCGGCCGGCTCTCGGCCTTGTGGCTGGCACGACGCAGGATGCGCATGACCCGCTGACCCAACTGGTCGAGTACATCGTCAGCATGCGAGTGACCTTGCCGACTGCCCGGCGCCTGCAGACTCCGCTCGTCCTGCAACTCACGCATGAGCTGCTCAAGGGTGATGTTGGGGTCCTTGACCAGCGGCTTCATGGTGTCGACCGCTTCGAGCGCCGCATACAGGCCCACGGGGTCGTAGATGCGAAACACGGTCTTGCCGATCTCGTCGCAGCGACGCGTCGCGCGCCCCTTCATCTGCTCGTAGAGGATGCGCGAGCGCACCCGCCGCATGAAAACCAGATTGCCAATTTTCGGCACATCGATGCCCGTGGTGAGCAGGTCAACCGTGATGGCGATATTGGGATAGCGCTCGTTCTTGTAGCGTCGAATGAGCAGATCGACCTTGTCGCTCTGCCCGGTGATGACTTCGACCGCCGACTGGTTGTAGCTGTCACCATGCTGCTCGGCGAAGGCTTCATCGAGCAGATGCTTGATGCGCACGGCATGGGCCTGATTGACGCAGAAGATCAGCGTCTTCTCCTCCCCTTCCGGATCCAGCTCCTGAGCCAGCGCTCCGCAGATCACACGATCGAATTCGGGCGTGATGACGCGGCGGTTGAACGACTCGATGTTGAAGTCGAGCTCGTCCTCCAGCTCGGCGGTATCCAGTTCACCGGTCTGCGCGTTCACCACGCTGACCTGTTCGCCCTTGTCGAAGTGAATGCCGTGGCGGCCGAGCTGGGTTTCGTAGCGGATGGGCGGCTCGTGATCGATCAGCCAATCGTCCGCCACGGCCTCGCGGTAGCTGTAGGTAAATACCGGCTTGCCGAAAATCTCGGTGGTGTGTTTGGCCGGAGTAGCGGTGAGACCAACACGACAGGCGTCGAAGTAGTCCAGCACGCGCCGATATTGCGACATGTATTGCTGATGGTCGCGCACGGCCAGCTCGCCGTCGGTCATTTCCTGATCCAGCGTGTAACCGCGGTGCGCCTCGTCAACGATGATGCAGTCGAACTGGTCTAGCGGCGGAGGCGTGTCGGACTGGAAGATCCGTCGCACCATCGCCTGCACGGTGGCTACCTGGATGCGGGTCTCGGCTTCGGCGGCCATGTCGCCGAGTTGCTTGACGTCGTAGATCTGTGAGAGCGTGTGGTTCTGCTCCAGGGTCGCTTCATCGAAGGCGTCCAACGCTTGCTTGCCCAAGGCGCTGCGGTCCACCAGAAAAAGGATGCGGTGGAAACGCTCGGCTTTGAGCAGTCGATACATCAGGCCGATGACGGTGCGTGTCTTGCCGGTGCCGGTGGCCATGGCAAGCAGGCAGTGGCGCTGATTCTCCGCCAGCGCCCGCTCGACCTCCGCGATCGCCTTGCATTGATAGTCGCGCAATTTGAGGTAGGTGAACCCTTCTTCCTGCAGCTTCTGCTCGGCCAAAGCGCGATCGCGAGCGAGAAGATCCCGCAACCCAGCGGGGGTATAGAAATCCTGCAGTGCGCGCCGCTGATTGGATGGGCTACGCAAATCGCGGAACCAGGTACCCGACTGTTCGGCTAACTGGACGATATACGGTCGACCATTGCACGCGAAGGCAAATGGCACCTTGAACATGCCGCCTTGGCCATCGGGCCAACCTGGATCCTTGGCCACGGCGGGCCATGCAGGCTCAAGCCCCTCTGTGATCTGTAAATCCCGCGCATAGCGCTCGGCCTGGGGAATGCGCTCGGCAACATTCAAACGCTTGCGCTTCGCCTCGACGATGCCGACAGGCGTCATCCCGGCAAACAGCACGTAGTCAGCACAAGCCTTGGGACTGCTGGTGGGCCATTCAGCGATCGCCTTGTTGCGCCCCTTCTCAGGCCGACCACCTTTGGCGTGGATCAAGTCCAGCGAATCGGCCTCCCAGCCTGCCGTTTGCAGCTGCTGGTCGATGAGGATGCGCGTGAGATCTTCGGTTAGATCGAATGCATGACTGGCGCGCTGCGTCTTCTTCTGAACCTGTTGCGCGAGTTGGGGGCTCGCTTCCAGCTCGGCGCGCACGCTGGCCAGTCGATCTTCAAACTCGGCCTTTAGCGCCGCGAGCTCCGCTTCGCGCGCGGCGGCCAAGCCCTGATAGTCACGTGCCTCGGCATCCATGGCCTCCGCTAGTACCATGGCTTCGGCGGCCTCGCGCTGCTGCAGTTCTACGAGTTGCTGGTTGTGCTGGAGTTCCTGATGGGAATCACCCAGGGCTGCCGTGAGCTGCTCAATCTGGGCCTTCAACTCACGCAACGCTTCGCTCGGGTCACGCGGAGCGACAAACGGGCCCGGCTTGAATTCACTTCCGGCTTTGCCGAACGAGCGGTGGTACCAGACCGCTAGCTCCCGAGCCACCTTCAGCCCGTCCATCGCCTCGCGATGGCGGGTGTTGAACTCATGAGTAGCCTTGTTGCCCTCCACCCGGAGCGTGTGGAACAGGCCGTTGATGCCCGGGTCCAGGTGAATCTCTCGATTTACCCGGTAAAGCAGTTCCGCCTGGGAGGTGGTCGCATCGAATTCGATACCAGAGCGTGTCGCCAGGTCTTGGGCAAGCGCTTCGCCCAGCTGCCTCAACTTGATCAGCGTGGTGTTGGGGTCACTGGCAAAAATTTGCTCGGCTGTCTGAGCCAGCTGCAGAAGAACCGGAGCATGCTCGCTTAGAAAGGTGAAGCTTCCCGAGTCCACCCCCACCGAGCCATTGCTGGCGATCGCCATACCAAATCCGTTTTGTGGTTTACACCGATACTAACGCAGGGTATCCAAAGCTAACCACAGATAGGCGGAAGGGTTTGGGGGACGATCCTAGCGAGACGCGGCTTCGCACATCTGGCATCAAGGGAATGCGTCACGACGGACCTCGCGTGACGCGAGACTGAGTGATATATATCTCACCCAATTCCTGGTGCGAACGCAGCACCGACGCCCACTCTCAGGGTGTCCAGGTAGTCCGCCCATTCCTGCATGATCTTCCGGCGCTCAGGCAGGTGCTGCGCTTTGTTATACACACCTGACACACCCGGCTCCTTGTGCGACAGCTGGCGTTCCAGCGCTTCCGGGTTCCACCCGAGCTCGCCCAGCAGCGTGCGGGCCATATGGCGAAAGCCGTGACCGGTAATGACGCCCTTGTAGCCGATGCGGGCTAGAGCCGCGTTCACCGCGCCATCGGACATATGGCGGCTGACGCTGCGCGCGCCCGGAAACAGGTAGCGGCCACGCCCGGTGAGCTGGTGCAGTTCGCGCAAAATCATCACTGCCTGCCGGGACAACGGCACGATATGCGGTTTGGTGTTGGGATTTTCCTTTTCCGCCTTGCGCAGCTTGCGAATGATCGGCGGCACGGTATAGGCAGGGTGCTCGCCGTCAAGGTCGAATTGAGCCCACTCCGCCATGCGAATCTCGCCGGGGCGGCAGAACCATAACGGCGCCAATTTCAACGCACAGTGCACGACGAAGGTGCCAGTGAAGCCATCCATTGCACGCAACAACTCACCCACCTTCAACGGATCGGTAATGGTCGGGTAATTCTTGGGCTGGCGCGCTGGCAGGGTGTCGCGCAAGTCGGCAGCAGGATCGCGGACGGCACGTTCGGTAGCAACGGCATAGCGGAACACGCGGCTAAGTTGATGCCGTAAACGATGCGCCTGCTCGATGTGACCGCGCTTCACGACGTGAGCCAACAGCGGGCGAACCTCCGCCACGCCGACATCCGCCACAGGCAGGTGGCCTAGCCATGGAAACGCGTGGTTTTCCAAACGATCACGCTCCTTTTCGTACTGGCCCGGTGTCCACTCGGGTTGTTTCAGCGCCAACCACTCCCGCGCCACCACTTCAAAGCTGTTCGCCGCGCGATCCATTCCGGCAGCCTTCACTGCCTTGCGTTGAGCGCCGGGGTCTACCCCGGCAGCCAGCAGCTTGCGGGCCTCATCACGCTTGTCGCGGGCGTCCTTCAGGCCGGTGTCTGGATAGGTGCCCATGCTCAGAGTCTTGCGCCGGCCATCAAACCGGTAGTCAAACCTCCACCAGCGTGAACCGTTGGGATTGAGCAACAGGTACATGCCGCCGCCGTCGGTCATCTTGATCGGCTTGGCGCCAGGCTTGGCGTTGCGTATGGCAGTGTCGGAAAGCGGCATGACGGCGGTCCTTGACGGTAGCTTTTTTGACGGTAGCAATCTCCCGTCAAATCTACCGCCTCGCGACGGTAGATCGCATAGGACGGGATGCTACACCGCTGGACACTAAAAAGGCCGGAACCGTTGCCGTAGCTGGGTTTTCCGGCCTTCTTGGGATGTCTTTGGACTGGTTCTTGGTGGCTATGGGTGGACTCGAACCACCGACCCCAGCATTATGAGTGCTGTGCTCTAACCGGCTGAGCTACATAGCCTTGGGGAAACCCGCCATGCCGGATCGGAACGATGCGGGCG
>Ga0157371_10000798_pt1 | contig 36143 bp, 20 predicted proteins | sample C45metaG_FD_113462 | JGI IMG/M metagenome (GOLD analysis project Ga0157371, IMG submission 113462) | Corn rhizosphere microbial communities from Kellogg Biological Station, Michigan, USA - C4-5 metaG | ecosystem: Host-associated > Plants > Roots > Rhizosphere > Soil | place: USA: Michigan... | reverse complement strand
TTAGTAGGTAGTACTTAGTATTTAGATAAGTCGTCATCCCGAGAACCGAGGGACCTCTTGAACTATCCCTGAACAAGAGATCTCTCCCTGCGGTTCGAGATGACGCGCAATGTCTAAATACTAAGTACTACCTACTAAATACTATTCAATAAATACTACCTAAAAAAAACAAAAAAATGGCAAGATATAAAAGTGGGATAAACGGGCCCTTTTCTGGAAAAATAGGCCCGGTGATTGGTTCCAGTTGGCGCGGGGTAGATTATATGAAGAGCGAGGCTAAGCCCAATGATAAACCTGCGACGGAAAAACAGCTTCACCAACGGCACATATTTACAATGGTGAATAGCTGGCTAAGGCCGCTTAGAGAATTGATTTGGATAGGTTTTCAGGTGTTTAAAGGCACTAAAACACCAATGAATGGGTTGGTTTCTTTTATTCTGAAAGAAGCGGTAACTGGCTTTGGAGTAGATTCGAGTATCGTTTTTTCGAAAGTGGTGTTTAGCCGTGGGGAACTTTTTATTTCACTGATTAAGGAAGTGCTGTCGCTGCCCGGATGTATTTTGAATATTAAGTGGGAAAACGGACCTGCATCTGTTTTTAATAAGGATAATGATAAGGCGACCTTTATAGTTTACAACCCGGTTAAAGGGGCTTTTGTTACTTTTAAGAACATAACAGCCCGGTCGGCAAATGAGGTTAGTTTAAAACTGCCAAAGCATTTTAGAAACCATACCGTACACTGCTGGATGCATTATGTAAATGCAGCAGGGGATGCTGTAAGTACAAGCCTGTATGTTGGTGAGATAAGTGTGCTAAAGTAACTGAGATCTCTCTCTGCGTTCGAGATGACGAGTGGTTTAATACAAGCGTCTATATACTAACTACTACATACTAATTACTATGTATCTACTACTATGTGCTAAACACATGTGTGCTAAAGTCCAATTTTTAGGTGCTAAAGTCCAATTTTTTATGAATTGGTGTGTATAGTTTTGTCCCAAGCAATTGCTATTAAACTAACACATAAAAACGACTATGAAACCAAATAGTATTAAGACCTTAATTTTGGTATTTGCCCTTGTTTTTACCATGAAGGCACAGGCCCAGAAGGGATGGGAAATGAAACCGGTAACCATCCAGAGCCGCTGGGCTAAAGATGTATCGCCAGACAATGCATTAAAGGAATATCCAAGACCTCAAATGGTGCGAGGAAATTGGACTAACCTGAATGGGCTATGGGACTATACGATAACTGCTAAAAATGCAGCTAAACCATCTACCTATGAAGGACAGATCCTGGTCCCTTATCCATTGGAATCTGCCTTATCAGGTGTTAAAAAGGAACTGAAACCCAATCAGAATCTTTGGTATAAGCGGACCTTTATAAAGCCCGAAACAAAGTCAGGAGATAAAATAAAACTGAATTTTGGTGCTGTTGATTATGAAGCTACCGTATTTATAAATGGCCAGCAGGTAGGAAAGCATGAAGGTGGTTACACTGAATTTGTTTTAGACATTACCCCGGCAATAAAGGCGGGAGAAAATGAAATGGTGGTAAAGGTATTTGATCCGACGGGAGAAGGTGTTGGCCCGCATGGGAAACAGGTGCTGAATCCGGCAAATATCTATTATACCCCAACATCGGGAATCTGGCAAACAGTATGGATGGAAGTGGTTCCTGTTGCATCAATCTCTTCACTTTACATGACTCCTGATATTGATAAAGGGCTGTTAAACATTGCGGCCAATGGAGCTGCAGGTTATACTGTAGAAGTAAGTGCTTTGGCAGATGGAAAGGTAATTAGTACAGTAAAGGGAGCAACCGGTGCGAATTTGCAACTACCTGTGAAAAATGCAAAATTATGGAGCCCTGCCAATCCGTATTTATATGACCTGACCATTAAACTGAAAAAAGGAAACACAATTATAGATGAGGTAAAATCGTATTTCGGTATGCGTAAAACCTCGGTTGCTAAAGACAGCAAAGGTATAGACCGCATTATGCTGAACAACAAGCCTTATTATAATTTAGGAACATTGGATCAGGGTTTTTGGCCTGAAGGTTTGTACACCGCTCCAACAGATGAAGCCCTGGCTTTTGATATTAAGGCTATCAAAGCCATGGGTTTCAATACCATCCGTAAACACATCAAAGTAGAGCCTGCACGCTGGTATTACCATGCAGATAAACTGGGTATGCTGGTATGGCAGGATATGGTAAACCCCAATCAGGGCCTGCCGGAAGGTTCAAAAGAAGCCTTTGAAAAAGGGAGTAAGGAGATTTTAAAGCAATTGCATAATTATCCGTCGATTACAACCTGGGTGCTGTTTAACGAAAAATGGGGACAGTATGATCAGGAGCGCCTGACCAAATGGATTAAAACTACTGACCCATCGAGAATTGTAAATGGACATAGTGGTGAATTGTTATATGTAAATGAACAGTTGCGCAGTCCGGCACCAAATGCATATGTGGCGGCCGATATGACCGATGTGCATTCGTACCCGGATCCAATGAACTCAATAAAGCAGGATGGCAAGGCACAGGTATGTGGAGAGTTTGGCGGGATTGGTGTGTTTATTCCAGATCACCAATGGCTGGCCGGATCGGCATGGGGCTATATTCAGGAGAAACCTGCTGCTTTAAAAGCGAAATATACTATTATGAACCAGCACTTAAAGCTACTTGAAGCTGATGGGATGAGTGGCTCTATTTATACCCAGCCTTTTGATGTGGAAGGGGAACAGAACGGATTGATGACGTATGATAGGGAAGTGGTAAAAATCCCTTTTGCTGAGCTGAGGAAGATACACAGTCATTTGAATCCGGATTTGCAGGATCAGGAGATTTCTCGTCGCTACGCTTCCCTCGAGATGAGGGGTGCAAATGGCGTGACGGCGAAAGATGCTGATCTGACAGAGCCGGCCCAGATCTATAGCGCGATGTTGCAACAATATATAGATGGCAAAAGAGACGCAGCATTTTTAAAGAAAATGGCAATGATGGCTACACAGGCAGGTGATAAGCCGGGCGCTGTACTGGCAGGCAATGCTTACATAGCTACATTAAAAGCACCTTTAAGTGCGGAGGATGTTCAATCTGTAGCGCAATTTGCAAAAAGCACAAAGGATGCGGGTTTTAAGTTTATGGTAGAGAACCCGGCGGCTTTCAAAAAAGTACTGGGAGAGAGGCAATATACTGTAAACATGATGAACATGATCTTTAAAGGGGACATGGAGCCGATGCTGGCTGATCCTGCTAAAATAGACTGGAAAGCCATTGAAGCAAAAATAAAGCCTTATGGTGCCCCGGCTGATGAGATCTTGTTACGCGCAAAGACCGTGCATTTTTACAATACACAGGACTGGGGTAATTATGTGGCCACTGCACCTGCTTATTTAAGTAAATATGGGAATAACATTTCTGAACAGGAAAGAGGAATGTTTCAGGGAGCGGTTGACCAGCACAAAGGAGCTTCGGGAAATGTAATTGATGAGTTGAGCAAAGCTGTTGCTGTTGCTCCAAAATCAACAACTGATACGGATGATATTAAACAAAAGGATAAAGTCATTGCAGATGCAATTATAAATCCTCTTGTTGATGCCGCCAAGGCAGAAGATAAAGTTCCGGACTGGCAAGCAATAGCTGCTGCGGTAACGCAAAAACATGATGCGGTAACCGCCGATCGTACAGTAACAAGAGCTAAGCTTTTTTATTATTACGGTAAGGATTGGAAGGCTTTTGCTACGGCAATTGTGAATTATACAGAGAAGTTTGAAGACAAGAATAATCTGCCAACCATGCTTAACAACGCCAACTTTGTACTGGAGCATAGTGCAGATAAAGCGGAATTAAGCAAGGCACTGGATTGGGCAAAAATGCTTACTGAAAAGGCGCCTGATAATGAAGATTATAAAAAGACCTACGCGGCATTAAAAGAAAAATTGTAAAAAAGATCTTTCCGCCACCCTTGCGGTTAGTTAGTTAATATAAGATCGGGAAATGGTTAGCCCGGGTCTTAGCCATACCATATTTGGTTTAACACAATTTAGGCTGAGTGCTGTGTGAACCTGGATGGGTGCACAGCATTCACAATTTAGGGAGTTTTGTGAATTAGGTTAGAACAGCCGGATATTTTTCCGGCTGTTCTTTTTTACTTTAAGCTATTTATCCACTCTCTGATCAGCTTTATCCCTTCTTTGTGTGGAAGGGTTCTTGCCAGTTCAGGCATAGCAGTTCCAGGTTCTGTGCTTGCCATTCTGTAAGCCAGAATAGAATGTACGGCATCACCCGGTATAATATCGTAATCGAGACCGCCGGCCCCACCACCCGCAGAAACAGGCGCTTTTCTTATCCCTAAATGATTGGGGTTAGTTTGCTCATACTCTAAAAACAAGCCTGTATTGTATGCATCGCCTCCTTTGGTATGGCAATGTGCGCAGTTGATGTCAAGATAGGCTCTTGCTCGCTGTTCCAGGCTATAGCGTTTGGCATCAGCCCAGTTGGGCAGTTGGGCAACTGATCCGGTATCTGGTAATCCTTTTAAAATCCCTTTGGCTGCCCATGCCTTAAGTTGGTTGGTACTTTGCCCCGGCAGGGTTATGTTAAGGTTTCTGGCCTTTGGACCAATAGGAATCAGTACGTCATTTTTAATATGACAGCGCTTACAATCGTTGGTGTTTGGTACCTGATAATTTGTTAAGAGCTTATTGCCTTCGTTATCCAATAGTGTAATTGGGATTTTTGCACCTGTAATGTGTTTAATGGCATCTGTTTGTTCTTTGTTCCACAAGTAATTCATCACCTTCCAGTTTTTGTCGGTAGGATCTTTAACCAGTAACCTGGTTTCAATCATTATTTTTTGATGATTAACATTGGTGTAGGCAAAGTTTTTTACAATGATAGTTGAATCAGGAAAATCAAGTGCTCCTGCTGCGGTATACTTTATTGCAGCTCCTTTTGGTAAAACAATAAAGCGGTCTTTTAGTGCATAATCGGTAAAGAGCGGGGTACTGATATCGTAATGTAAAACCCCTTCGCTGGGTACAAGGTCCTTCAGCTGGTTCTTAAAAAAGCCATAATCAGACAGCTTTTCTTTAAACACAAAGCCATTATTTTGTATGGTTTGGCTGGTTTTGTTTTTACAGCCCTGCTCGCTTAAAATGGAAAGTGAAACGCTAAAAAGGAGAATAAACCCGAAAAGATAAGTTTTACGCATGGATATTGATTTTTACTTGCAGATATAAGGGGTAATGTCTGTGTTGGGTTTCCAGTTTTTAGGGTTGCTGATGTTTAAAAAATCGGCATTTACAAACAGATTATCGCCCGTTTGTTTTATACAGATGGAATCTGGGTTAGCTCCCGTACCCTTGGTTAGGATATTGCTCGAAATGCCATCGTACATAATTGCGGGGATACGTTTGGTTTTTCTGGCCGGATTACTGGCATTTAATTGCTGTTCAACAGCTACCAGTATTTTACCAATGCGGTGCTCATAAGCGGCTTCGGGAAATGCAGGACCCATTTCGATAGTATTGCTATGAATGTTGATGTTTTTAGAAATGGGAAAGTAATTGTTGTTTATTTTCTCTCCGGCCTTTTCATCAACAGCAAAGCCTGAGGCAATGGTTATTGAAGAGGAGTTGTTGTTGATAATACGGTTATTATAGATCTCAATGTCTGATGCAGCCAGTATAATAATTCCGCTGCCCGGTGACGCATTGCCTACGCCCCATGAAGTGCCAAAACTGCCGGCTTTGGCAAAATTCCTAAAGTTATTGTCGTGTATGTAATTGTTATACGCTTTAACGTGACCGCCTTTTTTAGAAAGATCGGGCAGGTCGAACACAAGAAAGCCGGCAGTATTGTTGTAAAACTCATTGTCGTAAACCTGTGCATTAGATGTGTTTTCGATTTCACATCCGGCAACATTTTTGGCTGCCTTACATTTTCTTACTACTGCACTGTCTGTTTGCCCAACATAGATGCCGGCATCTGATGAGCCTTCAGTATAACAGTTTTCTATTAATACATTTTTGCACATAACCGGATAAATGGCATAGCCGCCACTGGTTGAATCGGCTTTGCTCCACACGGCATGCAGGTTGGTAATGGTTACGTTGCGGCTCTTGTTAATCTTTAAGAGGTCTCCTTTGGAATCGCGAATGGTCATGCCATCAATTACAAAATCTTTTACATCTGTTACCCTGATGCCTTCGCCACCCTGGCTTTGCTCTTTAAAATCGAGAATGGTTTTGTTGTGTCCTTCGCCCTGAATCATAATGTGATTTACCTGTGCGATACTCAGGTTGTCGAATTTATAGGTGCCTTGTTTTAGTAAGATCCGGGTGCTGTCTTTGATTGACAGAAAGGCCTCTGCTATTTTCTGCTCTTCGCCCGGTTTAAATGTTAAATCGGTTTTATAGTTCCCCTGTTGGGCTGATTTGTTTCCAGTGCAGGAAAACAACGTGATGGTAACAAGGAAGGCAAGAAGTAGTGATGGTATGGTTTTCATGTTAAAGGATGTTGTATGCATAAGTTATATAATAGACGGCACCAATATTAGGGTTGGCAACGCCGGTTGAATAGTATTTGTTGGTGATGTTTGTAGCACCCAGCCTTATGCCGGAACGCGCTTTAATAAGTTTATAGCTTACCTGGGCATCTATTACTGCTGAACTTGGTACCCTGCCCTCGGCTAAGCCACCAGATACAACATAAAAGTAACCCGGTTTATAACGGAGGGTAGTACCGAATGACCATTCCTGCTTTTTGCCGAAACCGCTGTTGCCAAACTCCATGTTTACATGGTAGTGTGGTGTATTAAAGTTGTTTACCTGGCTGTTGTTTTTGTTTTTAATGTTGTCTGAAAAGTAGTTGACCTTTGCTAAGAAATTATGTGTCAGATCAACACTCACGCTGGCAGCATACCCATATGTATTTACCGTTTGTCCACCATTAAAAGCGATATTATACTGTATGTAAGTGCTGTGGTCTTTAAAAGCATTTACATCATTGGTTCCGGGTGTGTTTGCTACGTTGGCGTAACCGATAAAGTTTTTCCAGGTAGAGAAATAACCCAGTACATCAAACATTACTCTTTTGCCAATTAAAGCCGCATAACCAAGTTCAAAGGCATTTACAGATTGTGGTTTAATGTCGTTGTATTCAAATTTCTTTAACTTTGAGGCATCTCCGGATTGCTGATAAGCAGATACACTTTCAAGTGTATATGGTGGATATTCATTGAAATGATAGTTATCGTTCAGCAATAAAGATGAACCTCCTGATGAGTAGCTGTTGTAACCACTAAGTGTGTTTTGCAACGCCTGTATGTTTGAAGGAAAACTGTACGCATTTTGGTAAGAGAAGCGAATAAAGTTGTCTTTAACCGGCTCATATACTGCCGAAGCCCTGGAGGTTACTTTAGGAGATGAGAAAAGTGTATTCTTATCGTAACGGAAAGAGGTGCTAAGTGTTAACTGGTCTTCGGCCAGTTTTTTGGCCAGCTGAATATAGGCACTGTATTCTTTTACATTAATTGGTTTGTCTTTGTCAGGGAATAAAGTGTTTTTACTGTTCAGACTATATAAGCGCCAGTTTACCCCCGCAATTACACTCATGAACTTAACTGCATCGGTAAAGTTGTACTGTGCCTCTGCGTTGTAAAGTTTACTGCGATCGAGAAATAAGGTGCCGCCTTCGGAAATAGGTGTGTTGGAAATCTTTTCTTTAAGTTCATTGAACTGCGGAGTTCCTAATTGGGCACGTCCCTGATCTGCAAATGCACGGGCAGCTAAATGGGCATCGTTTAAGCTGGCCCCACCGGCAAGTGAGGCAAGCAGGGCGCCGGTGTATTCCGGATACCAGCCCCCGGTAGCGCCATCGTAACTTGTTTTCCATGCTTCATTGATGTATTGAGCTGTAGGGCCTGCTATTATCGTTCTTCCGGAATTTTCTGAAGTAGTATAGGCACGCACAAACCAGTTGTCGCTTTTCAATTCGGCCTTGTATTGCCCTACTTTAAAGCTTTTTAATTGATAACGGGTATCATTAGTGTATACGATATTTCCGGTGCCATATGTTCCGGACATAATAGCTTCCAGTTTTGGGCTTATTTTATACCTTAATTCAGCATTTGCTTTGAATAATTTTGCCTTATTATCCAGATATCCGTATTCAGGGTAGCCTGTTCTGGCTACGTAGTTAGGCTTGGCAAGTAAAGGTTCAATAAGGGGAGCCAGGGACGGATCGCCTGCTAATGCTCCCTCTAAGAACGGATTAATGTCTGCATTGGTTGCTCCGCCATAGTAGTTTACCCCATTATAGTTCGGGTCGGTAAACCTGTTGCCGGGGCCATTTTTATTGGTACTGTCGGTAGCTACCCAATCATTTGCCTGAGTATATTGAGAGTTAATTTTGAAAGCGAGTTTCTCGTTGATTTTTGTGGCATAGCGTATGGCCCAGTCGTAATATGGTGATGCACCCACAGGGTCATAACTGCCGCTGTTTTTAACATGGTTTACGCCCTGAGTTACAAGCACACTTAGGCCCTGGTATTTAAAAGGGTCTTTTCCGGTCATTACCATAGTTCCATTTAAACCTCTTGAACCATAAAGTGCAGATGATGCTCCGGATAGTACCTCAATATTGTCTACATCAAGCTGCGTTAAACTGATGGCTGAACCCAAAGGGAAATTAAGGCCTGGTGCCTGATTGTCCATACCATCCACAATCTGTGTGAAATTGGTGTTTCCGCTGGTGTTAAAGCCCCTTGTAGAAATACTGGTAAATCCAATACTTGAAACGGTTACATCAACGCCCTTTAAACCCTGGATCATATCCATATAGTTTAGCTGAGGGGAATTGCTGATGTCTTTACTGCTAAGCTGTTCGATGGTTACCGGTGAGGAGAGTTTTTTCTGTACTACACGACTGGCCGAAACCACTACTTCCTGGCCTAATATAGAGTTTGGATTAAGAATAACCTGGAGTGGAGTGGTTGTACTTTGGACCTCGACCTCCTTGGTTTCAAAACCCAGGGAAGAGAAGATGAGTACAACGGGCAGTTTCTTTTTGATGGTTAGTTGAAACCTTCCCCTGTCGTCTGAATAGGTCCCTTCAGAAGAGTTTTTAACATGGATGGATACCGCCGGTGCGGCCTCATTTGTGGTGTTGTTTTTAATAATTCCTTTGATCACCTGAGCGTTTAGGTTGCCAAATAAAAGGAGAAAAGGGATCAATAAAAATAGTCTAGTTACTTTCATTGTGTTTGGTTTTGGTTAGTGCAATATAGATTACAAAACCATCAGCAAACAATGATTATAACGTGTTTGGGACGAAATAGGGTTATAATGGGGTGGATGGGATGGTAGAAGTTGTATTGTTAAGGTATTGCTCAAATTGTTTTTGATGGGATGCCGATACCGGGATTTGCAGATCAGGCAAAGGATCAAACTGAAGCACATAACCTTTATGTGTTTTCTTTGAAGATGAAACGGTTTTTATATTAATGGTGTATGATCTGTGGACTCTTATTAAACCTGAATAACTACAGGTAGACTCAATCTTTTTTAATGTGGTACGGATAAGTTCTGTTTTAACTTCTCCGCCCAGCAGGTAGTGAACATCAACGTAATTGTCTTCGGATTTAAAGAACAAAACGTTATTTGGATGAAGGGTTAATATGATTTTTCCATTCTCATCTCCAATCAGAAGATTATCTGTAAGGGCTTTACGCTCTGTGGCCACCAATGATAGGTTGTAAGCAAGTTTATTTTGTTGGACACCAAATAAAATCAATAATGAAATTATATAGGGGGGGATGGCGATAAGTATGGTATAATTGAAGGTGTCGAGGTAATTACTTACTGATAAATCGGGATGGTTGTTGAGCACCCAGTCGCAACCCATTATAGCAAATGTTAAGATTAGTATTTCGCCCAGAAACCAGAAGAAATATTGCCCATAGGTGAGCTGTTTAATATTAAGCCATTTCCGTAGCCCGAACTGGGTTAGCAGAAGTGTTAATGTTCCGGCAAGAGAGAATATGCTGAAAATTTTGAACAGGTCGAATTTACTTGCATCCTCGTACCACTTGTTGATATTAAAGGGTACAAAGGTATACATGAAAAGAAGGCTTATTACCGTAACGAGGGCAATAAATATGATCTTATTTACGGATGAGTTGAGTATAAGGAAAGGACGATCCAGTGCGCTTTTGAGCACAGTGTAATTTACTGAAAGTGGTGTTGTCCTTGCCATGCAACAGTATCCTTAATATTTGGTACTGAAATTTAAGTATTTATTGTGGAACTTCCTTCAAGTCTGATTTTTTTAACCATCCTTTTGTAACCTGGCCATCGTTATCCGTAAGCGTTACATAAATAAAGTTGCCTTGTTCGTCAATTACTTCGAATTTTGATTTAACCCATAAGCCTAAGATTCCACGTCGTGGGGCATCATTATTAGGAGATTCATGAAAATAAAGTGTGGTTTTAGGGATTCTGTACTTTTTGCCTTCACTAAATATAACAGGCTCCTCGGGGCCTTCTTTAGGCTGGGTAACCGGAGGTGGTGTAGGTTTAGGGGTGTTTGCCGCAGTTTGACGTTCAAACTCCTTTTTTAAGCTATCCTGATTGGTTTGCTGTGCTGTGGTATCTAAAATAATGGGTTTAATTTCTTCGGTGGTATCTGGAATTACCTCTTCAGAAAGTTGGGTGGTATCCTGATGAACAACACTTGAAGAATCAGTAACCAGTTCTTTTTTTGGCTCAATATCTTTAAAAAAGAAGGCATATGCTGAAAGCACGCCAAGCCCTAAAATGGCTATGATCATTAAAGTAAATACAGGCTTTGAAACACGTACGCCAGAAGGGTTTGGTGTTGCTATTACGCTTGCTGCAGCTGTGGCAGGTTTTGCTTCGGTAGCAGGTATATTGCTATGGCTGTGGTGCAATACTGCATCTTGCAGGGCCATTCCATTAGCAAACCTGTTTTCAGGACGTTTCTCTAAACACTTTCTGATCAGATCGAGTAGCCATAGGGGAACATTCATTTCCCTTGCTTTAACATCATCCGACCAGTTTTCGGGTAGCTGGGCCCTTCGCAAGGTTAACAGATCTGGTACCTGTTTCTCCATATGGGCCAGCATTACTGAATTGCGTGCTGTTTCTCCTTTATTTATTAATGGAAAGGGAACAGTGCCGGCCAGAAGCTCAAACAGTATTACTCCGTAGCTATATACATCGGTTTGGAAAAACATTTCGCCATCGTGCTGTTCCGGCGCCATAAACTCAACAGCTCCGGCGTGACGTACACTGCTGCGGCGCTGCTCATCGGACATGATTGCGAGGCCAAAATCAAGAAGGATATAATTGCCGGTAGCCGTATTGAATTTTACATTATTACTTTTTATATCGCCATGTTTAACCCCAACCCTATGGCAATGTGTAAGGGCATTTGCCAGTTGTTCGGCCAGTTTTATAGTTTCTCTGATCGTAAAAATTGGATTGTGAGGCGACTTTAACAGTTCTTCCAGATCGGGGCCCTCTATGTATTCCATTTCGATAAATGGGAAAGAACCACTTTCTGTAAGTCCTGAATTAAGGATCTTAACCACATTTGGGTTAGGTACCTCATTTACCTTTTTAAGTTTTTCAACTTCATTTTTGAAGTTCCTGAAATTTCTATCGTCCGTATTTTCAGTATGAATTGGGGTTGGCAATATCTTTACTGCAGTAATGATTGCCCCCATTCTTTTACCTTTGTAAACAGAACCCTGCCCACCTGTACGTAAGGCCCCCATGTTCTCTAATCCTTCTGTTATGGTAAATACTTTGCTCATAATGTCTTCGTTATTTTATTAAAATTCAGGAACATCATTAGTCAATCCGTCCTTTGTTTTTTTAGTTGTTTTTGGTTTAACCGTATCCTTTTTACTTGCCGGAACAGTTTGTAAGGTATCCGGGGTTACTGGTGCAGCTTTCTTTTCAGGTGCAGTTTTTGTATTTTTCTTTACTGGCTGAATTGATTTATTTACAACGTTAGTACTATCTGTTTCAGTACCCTTACGGTGGTTTAAGACCAAATTTATACCAAATGTAGCTAAACAAATAAATAATATAATTCCGGCAATGACAAATGGTTTTGTTTTAGCGCCTTTTTCATATTTCAGGACCAGATTGTTTAACCTTTCGTTTTCGGCTTTCAGCCCATTTATGACCGTGGTAACCTGCTCATTATTCAGGATGTCCTGGTTGCTGTTGCTAACGGCATCATATAAACCTACACCGTCATGGAATCTTTTCCCGGGATCTTTTTGCAGGCATTTTTCAATAACCTGGAGCAGCCAGGTAGGAACCATCATTTCACTGGTCTTCTTCTCTTCTGACCAATCAGCAGGTAAGCGGTTTTTTCGGAGTTCCATCAAATCAGGGATCTGCTTTTCGATATGCGAAAGCATAACCATGTTGCGCGATGTTTCTGTTTTATTGATAAGAGGGAATGGAACTGTGCCGGCTAAAAGTTCATAAAGAATAATGCCGTAGCTATAAATATCGGACTGGAAAAGCATTTTGCCATCGTGCTGTTCAGGAGCCATAAACTCTACGGCGCCTGCATGACGCAAACTGGAACGACGCTGTTCATCAGACATTACGGCTAAACCAAAATCAAGTAGGATATAGTTACCTGTAGCGGTATTGAATTTGATATTGTTGCTTTTAATATCGCCGTGTTTAACCCCTACCTTATGACAGTGGGCAAGCGCATTGGCCAGGTGGTCTGCCAGTTTTATCGTTTCCCTTACAGTAAAGATCGGACTATGCGGAGGTTTCAGCAGATCTTCGAGGTCTGGCCCTTCTATATACTCCATTTCTATAAAGGGAAGAGAGCCGCTTTCTGTTAGGCCTGAGTTTAATATTTTGACAACATTCGGGCTTGGATCTTCGTTAACTTTTTTTAGTTTCTCGACCTCATTCTGGAAATCCCGGAAATTCTTGTCCTCGGTATTTTCTGCATGGATAGGCGTTGGCAATAGTTTAACAGCCGAAAGAATGGCACCCATTCTTTTACCTTTATATACAGATCCTTGTCCACCGGTGCGCAATGCACCCATATTTTCCAATCCTTCTGTTATAGTAAATACTTTTGCCATTTGCTTATAAATTACTGATTAGAATGATAACTGAATTCTAAAACAGCTGATTCTCCTAAAATTATCTGATCTCCTTCGTGAAGCGCATGCCCCAGTTCTGTGAAGGTAAGCTTTACAGAATTATGTTCTTTAATAGATCTTACTTTTACTTTATTGCGGGGAGGTACGCCACCATCATCAGCAAACAACATAAAAGCTTCGGCATCATTACTCCATTCAATATGGGCATGTTGCCTGCTTATGTATTTGTTGCACTCATTGGTGCTGGCATCTGGGAAGGCTATATTGTTAACCCTGATAAAGCCATCGCTGTCCTGCGCTTGTTTTTCACGGCCAATATTGATCTTGCCATCAGATGACTTAATGGTGTACTCTGCCCGCTCGGCCTCGCCATTTAAAATTTTAATATATGCTGTTCCTGATTTTTGAACTGCAGCATGTTCAGGTGTTTTTATATAAAGGGCCACTTCAAGATTAGGCATTTTAATAGCTTGCTGGGGTATTTCATCAATAAAAACAGTTTCCATTGTCCAGGTTTTGGGAAGGTCTATCGCAAAATCATCGGCTATTCGCTGTACCTCATTTTTGAAATGATTCTCTTCATCAGCAAACACGGCGGATTCATACATATATTTCTCAACCGGCATACAGGCTATGTAAAGCTGGAAACCCTTGATGTGTTTACCCTCTCCGCCTTCCATTTTTTGTAATTCCTGTTTAATAAAAACAAGTATAGCCTCTCTGATGGCTTTAACATCCTGTGGTTTTTCGGGGGTATTTTTACTAAATAGGCTAAACATATTCTATATCCTTTCTTTAAACTAGTTGATGCTGTCTTTTTTTACTACTATATTTTCTTTTACTACTGGCTTAGCCACAGGTGGCTTAAAATCTTTAATGTAGCCCAGATTCAATAATATCGGGACAACATGTTTTCCGGCAAGTTGTACAGCCCTGCTTGAGCCTTTGGTAGACTCTACACGGATACATACAACCACATGACCAGGACCGGATTTTTTTGGGGCAAAAAATACATACCAGCCATCATTTATCCGCTCTTTTTTCCAGATTCTTTCTGGTGTTCCGGTTTTACCTGCCACCGTAATGCCCAATGTGTAGCGTTTATTGGCACTTTGCTTAAGCATATAATCTGTAAGTAGAGCCGCATATTGCGGATCATTGGCCAGTTTAATACCCGGATTAACTTTTGTAGTGGAATCGCTGATTTTTAAAACGTAACGATTTGCAACTAATGTGCCCTTATTGGCAACTCCGGATACTAGCCTGGCAACAGATGCAGGTGTAGCTATCAGCTCGCCCTGACCCCAGGCCATCCCGGAAATACCTTTAGCTCTGGTGCGGCGAATATTTGACGGATCGTATTTCGGTTTGGTATTAAACTCCGTTTTACGCCAAAGGTTCATCCATTTATTCTCTTGTTTTGCATTACTGGTATCTTTGTCAAAGTAATAACCACCAACACCTCTAAGGAACATTCCGGTTTTCATATACAAAGCAGCCATGTCTTCCTGTAAATGCTCTTCGTTAGCTAATTTAATAAAATAAACATTGTTGGAGTTTACAATTGCCCGCTCCAGTGTAATATTTCCTGTTTCGTCCGGTTCTATCCCTTTGGTTCTGATCCGTTCAAAGGAACTTACTGTAAAAGATCTTTTAGCTGCATTAATGCCTAATTTATTGAAGGCAGCCATTGCTGTTAAAACCTTTGCCGTAGAGCCGGGCTGTGTTGCATATGTAAACCCAAGATCTGCGTTGGTATACCAGCCAGCTAACTTGTTCTGATCGTTGGTAGTCATGGTAAGAAGCTCCCAGTCTTTAATAGGCGGTAAGGGATAAACTGAAGACGCCAATACATCTCCGGTTAAATCTTCCATGATTACAACTGAAACCCTGCTTTTTCTTAATGAAGTATCCAGAGCGACGGAATGTTGAATGGCTGACTGTAACCTGGCATCGATGGTAAGTTTAACATCTCTGTTTCTTTTTTTGAAAGATTCAACCTCACTGCTGTTGATCCCGGCGAGCAGTAAAGGGGCCAGGGCAGCATAATCCCTTTTACTTACTGTCATCTCTTTTACACCTCTGGGTAGAAAGCGGTCTTCCCTGTATTTGTTTGCCTTTGTATTGAAAGAGGTAACAGGTGTATTGAAACCTCTTAGTTCTGCTGCATGTTCATATTCGGCAAAGTATCCGTTTGTACTGCCGTTAAATACACCTGTATTTGCATCGCCTACCCAGAAAAAAGTTTGCTCTTCAAAGGGATAATATCTGTCGACCCGCTTATGCATTGCAGAATCGAGGTTGTAGCTAATACCTGATGTTTTTAATGTGTCTGTCTGTTTTCTGACATAATCAGGATTGCTGGTGGCCAGAATCCTTCCTTTTCTGTCGTATAGCTGACCTGCTTCTAATTTGTTCATTAGAATTGCAATGCGGGGGTTGTAGCTAAACATCCGGGATCCGCTTCGGTCGGCCACAAGTGATGGCTGTACTACCCATTTCTTATTATTAGCAATATATCTCGATATAGTAATGGTTAAAAGCAACACTGCTATACTGGCGGATAAAAGTGCAGGGACGAGATTCTTGTCTTGCTGTTTAGTGATAAACGCCATCTGTACATCAGTTCCCCTTATTAAAGAAACGGAAAGCAGAATGCCTGCTGCCATCATATTTGCAACTAATGACGATCCTCCGTAGCTGATAAAGGGTAATGCAACACCCGAAAGGGGTAAGGCCCCTGTAGAGCCACCTGCAATGAGTAGGAATTGCACGAACATACTTATCCCAATGCCTGCACAGAGATAAAATAGAAAAGGAGTTCCTGTTTGCCTACCTATTATTATTGACCTGTTAAGGAAAATGAGAAATAATACAAATATACTTACAATGCCTGTCCACCCGAATTCTTCGCCTATGGCTGGCAGTATCATGTCGGTATGTGCCTCTGGTATTGTTTTAGCAAAGCCTTCGCCAACACCCTGACCGGTTAAACCACCACCCGACATAGCCCAGATGCCGTTTGCCACCTGGTCGCCGCCATATACTTCATTGTTCCATGGATCCTGCCAGATGGATTTACGCTCTGTGAGCCGGTTAACAGGGCCTGGGATAAGCTTATCGAGATAAGGAATCTGGTCTATCAACAGGAAACCTGCAATGATCATGATTACCATTATTGCCGATTCACTGGTTTGCTTTTTATTGAGCAGCATAGCGAGACCAATCAGTATAACAGTAACCAGGCTGGCGATCCAGATGTTCAAAAACCAGACGGTTAGTGTGTAAGTAATGATGGCAATGAGCATCATCATGAAATCGCCACGCGAAAAAGAAAACAGGATGATAAATGTAAAACAGACTACCATTGCCGGGCCCAGATCGCCCAAGATGAGGTACATAAGGATGGCAATGCCCATTGCAACAAGGGCAAATGAGAAGAAATACCATCTTTTTTGCCAGCTTCGGTATTCGGTAATAAAACGCTCGTTACTTGCAAAAAAGCCTGCCAGGAATAAAATGATAGCATACTTAACGATCTCGCTGGGCTGAACGCCAAACAAATTTACTTTTACACCACTGCCTTCGGGGCCACTTCCAAAAACTATGGTTAAGGCCAGTAACCCAAGTGCCAGCCCCGCCCATTGCCATCCGTTTGCTTTTCCTGAATTTTTATTGAGTACAAGCATCCGGTAAAACCTGGAGTCGACATTAAATTTCCGGAATTTAATAAGCATTAGAATGATAATAGCGAAAATCCCCATCCCGAAAAAAATAAGGGTATCTTTTGCTAAAAAGCGGTCTCTTAATGGATCTTGCAGGCTGAGTAAGGCTATAAATGAAAACCCTGTCATTAGCATAATGATGGGTAAAATCAGCTGGTCTGCCCGTGGGAATTTAATGCTTAACAGGAAATGCAGTAAGAAAAACCCTGCAAAGAAGCTTCCCGTGATGATCCAGAACCACTTATTAAATTCATCAGGAGAACGTACAATTAACGATTTTTCTTTCTTAAGGATTTTAAAATCTCTGGCTGAAAAGAGCCTGATGGTATGCTGTGTTTGTTTGAATGTAAATGAAACATCTTTTTGAAGTTCCTGTATGCCCTGAGATCTTCCGAATTGAAAACCAGGTTTTAGAGGCAACAACTCAAAACCTTTATCCTCAGGTAAATTCAGGAAGGCAAAATTGCCATTTGCATCAGTTCTTACATATGATGTTAATCCTGCCGATTTTACTTCTACTTCATCATCAATATAAGCACTATCCTGCGGTAATATCATTTGCAATTTGATCAATACCCCGGATACTGCATTATTGGCTGTATCTATAATCTTACCTGATATGCTGTGAACGCCGAGCTTAAGATCAGTTTGTGCAGGCAATTGCGGAGGATGCTTTCTTTCCTGAGTAAAACGCAAAGAATCATCTCCTGTATATCCCAGTAATGCACGTGAGTCGCTAACGCGTTTCTTGAAATTTTGGCCGCCGGCAGTAAAGGCATAATCTGCCTCTACAAAGAATTTGCTTTTATTTAGTTCTCCAACGTTGTCAAGCGGCTCTTTGAAAGATTTAACACCTTTTGCAACTGCCTGTGCTATCAGGTTTACATCCTTCTTGTCTTCAAAGTAATAGCCTTTTTCTAGTAAGGTTTTTATAGTTTCACCCGGGCTTTTGGCATTCAGGTTCATCATGGTCCCATTGTTCAAACGGGTACCTACGTCAGCAAAATTACGTTGAAGTGTATTGAAAAGTGTAAAGAATAATGTTCCTAATACGATGGTAATCAGTATAATAAAAGTACGCTCTATTTTTCTGCTCTCCATACTAATGACTTGCAGGGGTTGGTAATGAATCTGTTTTAAAAGAACTGGCCGGTATTTTTCCCTGGATATACTTATTGGCAGGCAGGTTATACGTAGCTTCTATGGAATTAACACAGTTGTTGAACTGTACATTTTTTAACTGTAGCACATTATTTTGCGATAATATGGCCGTCTGGAAATTCTCGAAGGTAATGTTCTCCAAAAACACATATTTGCTGATAGGTTTTATAGAAACTGCTGCGCCTTTGTATGCAGAATCACTTCTGATGATAATGGGAGTTTTTGCAATTATGAAAAGGGTATCCTTATTGAAATGTATATCCTCGTTAAGTATGATTGGTGATTTGAATAATGAATCTGAAATGATCAGTGTATTTCCAATCAATTTGTTTATGGTATCCTGAAGTTTTGCTTCCTGCTGATTGCGAATTGGCTGTATGGCTGCTAGCTTTTGCTGCTTAATGGCATTGGAACGGGTATTGTTTTGCCAAAGCAGATACAGCGAGAAAGCCAGAAAAATAATGCATAATACCGACAGCAGAATCACCAAACCTTTACTTTTTTTCTGCACAACAGGGATAACAACTGGGGTAATCTCTTTTTGTACAGCAACATCCTTAGTGGCAGTAGTTAATATATTGGGCTGATGGTTAACCGTTGGTCTTGGCCTTTCTGTTTTTACAACCGGCTTTGTAGCTTCATGTATCAGTGATTGCTTATCGTTTTTAACCAAAACAACCGTAATGTTGTCTCTTCCGCCATTATTATTTGCCGCTTGTATAAGTTCAGTTGCTTTTTCCTGTAAGGTTGTTTTTTTGGTAAGGATGTCTGTAATGCCTTGTCTGTTAACCATGTCAGATAAGCCATCACTACAAAGTAGCAACGTGTCGCCAGGAAGGAAGGGAGATTGGCCGGTTTCTATGTAATCGTCCTGAGCTGCTATTTTTGCTCCGAAGCCCAGGGCTTTATTAATCTCATTACGCTTGGGGTGGCTCATGGCCTGTTCTTCAGTAAGGCGCCCGCTATCTTCCATGAAGCCCACAAATGATTGGTCTTTTGATATTTTAATTAATGACCCATCGCGAAATAAATATAATCTGGTATCGCCAACATGCGCGTAGTAAAGCAGATTTTTTTGAAGATCAATAACAGCAAGCGTAAGTACGCAGGCCATGTTTTCATGTTCCTTTACTTTTTGCTTTTCAGCCATGATCTGCTCGTCGGCAGCAATAATGGCATCCTTCATTAGTGAAGACAAATCCTTACGCTGACTGTTCAGGTGTTGTAAAATTGATTGTCTGGCAATCCCCGAAGCAATTTCACCTCCGGAATAACCCCCAACCCCGTCTATCACACAGGCAATAACAAGATCATTTGCTGTTGTAGTTTCGGCAATAAAGGTATCCTCGTTATTATCTCTTACTTTTCCTGTATCGGTTAGTCCAAAGTAATTTCTATCCATTTTATTTGGGCGAATTTTTAATGTCTCTAAAGTGTGCAATCAATAAAATGATGCATATAATGAATAACGCTATAGATAAGATATGCGACATATATTAGGATTTAAATATATTAACGCCAATAATTCCATTTAGTATAAGTCGTGAGTTAACCGGTAGTTCTGACCATTTAGGGCCTGTTATGTCACTTCTTTCAATTAGATTTTCGTTTAAAATAGTTTTTTCACCAAAAGAGGCTACGTAGAATTTATCTTCAGCTCTATTATACCTTATTTTAAGATGAGGGGTATTTACCCACTCTGATGGGATCCTGAAAATATGATTATCCTCTCTGGTTTCCTCATTACCTGAAACTACAATATCGTCAGCCTTCATCAGGTATTCTAATTTTTGTCCGGAGTAAGCTTTATCGGGAATGGTAGTTTCAAAACGTGCCAGCACAACTCTTTGGCTATCACTTATGGCCTTTTCCTCAGGCTTCTGTATATCAACATAAGGGATCTCATAATAACCTTCGCTGTAAAAGATAAAGTCTTTTAAAATATCGTTGTTGATGTCAAATGTTTGAGCCAATCCGGTTTGTCGGGGTATAAAAGTTACCCTCAGATTTTCTTCTTTCTGAGTGCTGTCTGGTAATAGTTTTCCTATAAAACTTATATCACCTGGTTTATAATCGGGGTGAGATACAAATCTGAATACCCATTTATTACTTGAGGGCTCAACTTTTTTGCCGTCAGCAGCCTGTTTATTTAATATTTCGTAAAAGTTGTCGACCGATTCCTGTGAGATTAAACCCAGAATGCCTTTTTTGTTATCTATAAATTCACGATAATCGTCGGGATTGAGGCATATAATAAACTCATGATAGAAAACAACACGTTCTGCAAATGACAGTTCTGATATTGATTTCCGAAACTCCTCAATAATATATTTATAAACCTGGTTAGGTGTAAGCGGTTTCGACTTTCCTGATGATGTAGTTCCATTATTGGTTAAGAACCAATCCTGAATGCCCATTCGTTGCCAGATAGAAGGTTTTGTACTCATTTATAATGCTGTAATAATTATTAGATCGAAAGATAAGGAAAAAAATGGCCTCTCATAGATTTAACAATTAAAGGGTATGCTTGTTTGTAGCGTTTTTTATGTGATTTACGTTTAGTAATAAAAAGGACTAGCTATGTTTAAGAAAATAGGTATGCTTGTTTGCGGAGTATGTATAATACTGTTGACAGCATGTGATAAAGCAGATAACTCAAACTGTGAGGATAAAATTTGTGATGAGAGCTTTGCTACTTTAGTAGTAAAGTTTGTTGACAAAAATGGAGCAGGGGTAGCTGTAGATAATTATAGTGCTGTAAATCAGCGTACAGGTGATACCTTAAGTGTTGAAACAGGTATTTATATTGTGGCTAATGACTTGCACATCAAGAAGCTTTCAGAAAGCGGGGATAATATTAAAGTTAGTGGTACATATACCAGGGAGGCTCAAACAAAGTCGGCAATAATAAAGGTAAAAGGAGGAAATTGTGCCTGCCATATCTCAAAGATTGATGGCCCCGAGCAAATTAGATTTGATTAATTTGCTACGAGCAACATATTTCCTCCTTTTAGCAGATCTTAGTTGTCTGCTTTAATTTCTACACGTCTGTTCAGGATTCTTCCTGCTTCTGTAGCATTTGAAGTTACAGGCTGACTTTCGCCAAAACCTTTAACTGTAAAATTGGATGCATTTAAACCTGCATTAACAAGATAAGATTTTACTGCATTTGCTCTGTCAACAGACAATGACATATTTCTTGCCGGAGTTCCTTCTGCTGAAGAGTGACCGTTTAAGATAAATTTAGCAGTAGGATCCTTTTTGATTTCAGTAACTGCTTTGTCTAAAATTGGGAAAGAAGCCGTTTTTAGTACATCAGAGTTAAATTCAAACTGAATGTTTTTGAAGTTAAAATCTGGTTCAGGTGCCGGAGCAGGTTTTTCTGGCTCAGGTGCTGGCGCTGGAGCAGGTTTTGTTTCTTCAACCGGAGCAGGCTTTTCTACCGGAACCGGATTTGGTTTCGCTACTACTTTCTTTGTTTTACACGAATACATCGAGATTGATAAAAGTCCGATAACTGCCAGGAGCGAAATTGTTTTTGTAATTTTCATTTGAGTTTTATAAAATTTAGTTCATTTGTTATGTGCACAAAAGGTATTAATTATATCTTAAAATGCAAATATAATAACACACTAATAACGCGACTTATATTAAGAACGTGTGTTTTGTTAAATTTATTTAACAAATGAAGGGCTTTTGTTCAATAATTTCCAGGCTAAGCAAGCCACATTTAACGAACATTTGTTGTCTTTATTACTGCATTTAAGCCAGGTGTTAATGAACTGTTAAATTATTGCTTCAAATGCATATATTTTGAGCCTTTTAGTGTTTGTTCTTTTTGTTCACTTTCGTTTCTTAAGAGGTATTGAGTCTTTATAGTTGTAGTTTTGGGCATACAAGAGCGTAGGATTATTGCTTTTAATTGTGTTTTTTAAAATGTTGTGGAAATATTTGGCTTAAAACACATAATTTTCTTGATATAGAGCTGCTTTGAATAAAATCATGGTGCTTTTCTGTATAAAAATCCTGCTTCTGTAGAATATGTTAAATGATATTCGAAGAATACTCGAAGTTGAACCCTAATCATCCCTCAACAACATGAAAACTCCTATTATTATTGGAATAACTCCATTTGAACGGCCAGACGTAAATCTTGCCGAAGCGGTGTCAAATGCGAAGGCATTTCCTGTACTTCATCTCGGACGAGATAAAGATGTAGCTGCTGATGCGTTAGAGCAGTTGTCAAAAAAATGTTCGAAAGGATTCGGCGTGTGCCTGATTTCGGATAATCTTAAAGATGTTATTCTACCTGAACAGGTAACAATGGTTATCCTGCCTTATGGAATACAAATCGCCAGAAAAAAGCAGACGAAGCTGTTTTATCAGGTTTGCAATGTTGAAGATGCCAAGAAAGCACAGGCCGAAGGGGCTGATGGTATCATTGTAAAAGGTAATGAAGGTGCCGGTAAGGTGGCCTATGAATCATCATATATACTTTTTCAGCGCATTGTTAAAGAGGTTAAAAATATAAATATATATGTGCAAGGCGGGGTTGGTATACATACTGCCGCTGCTTTAATTGCTCTGGGAGCAACAGGAATTGTATTGGATAGTCAGCTGGCGTTGTTTCCTGAGTGCAGCATGCCATCTGCCATAAAACAGATCTGTGAAAAATTAAGTGGGAACGAAACAAAACTTATCGGGAACTTCCGCGTATTGGTACGGCCGAATTCGCCGGTTCTTCCAGAGAATACTACTGAGGAGGATCTTGAACCTTATATTAATGGTTTTGAGTTGGAGAAATCATTCCTTCCTATGGGGCAGGATATTTCTATATCATTGGACCTTGTAAACCGATATAAAAAATTAGATAAGTTGGTGTTTGGTATTCATGAAGCTGTCTATGGACATCTTAATCAGGCCAAGTCAATCAATGTGATCAGCAATGATAATCCTCTGGCAAATGATTTAAATATTACCTGTCCGATAGCTCAGGGGCCTATGACCAGGGTCAGTGATGTTGCCCCTTTTGCTAGTTCTGTAGCTGATGCCGGAGCATTACCCTTTGTGGCTTTGTCGCTGTTAAAAGGCGACCGGGCAAAGAAGCTGATCAGTGAAACTAAAAGGCTTGCCGGAAATAAAACATGGGGTGTAGGCATATTGGGCTTTGCCCCTCAGGAGCTTCGTGATGAGCAGCTGGAATACATAAAACAGGAAATGCCTCCTGTTGTATTAATTGCAGGTGGCAGGCCATCGCAGGCTAAGCCACTTGAAAAACTAGGTATAAAAACCTTTCTTCATGTGCCATCTGTATCGCTTCTTGATATGTTTTTAAAGGAAGGTGCACGACGTTTTGTTTTTGAAGGAAGAGAGTGTGGAGGGCATGTGGGACCCTTGTCAAGTATGGTGCTTTGGGAAAAGCAGATAGAGCGGCTATTGAAGGAAGATCAACCTGAACAGATCAGCGTGTTTTTTGCCGGTGGAATCCATGATGCTTTATCAACCGCATTTATTGCGGTAATGGCTGCTCCATTAGCAGCGAAAGGCGTAAAAGTAGGAGTATTGATGGGAACATCATATTTGTATACCAAAGAGGCAGTAACTACAGGTGCTATTCAGGAAAAATTTCAGGAACAGGCTATCAGATCTAACGATACTGTATTATTAGAGACTGCACCTGGCCATGAAACGAGATGTTTAAATTCTCCATTCGCAACATTTTTCAATGAAGAGAAAGAAAAGCTTCAGAGAGAAGGGATAGATAAAAAGGAAATCTGGGCAAAACTGGAAAGCTTAAATGTTGGTCGTCTTCGTATCGCTGCAAAAGGAATTGAACGCAAAGGCGATAAGCTGGTAACTATAGAAGAAAAGGATCAGCTGCATCTGGGGATGTATATGATAGGGCAAATAGCAGCAATGCGTAACGAGGTTATTTCTATTTTAGATTTACATAAAGAGGTTGCAGAGGGCAACTATAAATATATTGAAAATGCAGTGTTGACAGTAGTTCCTGAAGCTAAAGAAAAATCACTGAATGTAGCTATTGTAGGAATGGCCTGTATTTTTCCTGGAGCGAAAAATATTGAAGAGTATTGGCGCAATATCATTCTTGGCAATGATTCGGTAACAGAAGTTCCAGATGAACGCTGGAATAAAGCACTCTATTATAATCCTGAGTCAACTGACAATGATATGTCTCATTCTAAATGGGGAGGCTTTATTCCTAAAATTGATTTTGACCCGCTGGAATATGGTATTCCGCCACAATCCTTAGCGGCAATTGAGCCTACTCAGTTACTGAGCTTAATGGTAGCTAAGCAGGCTATGGAAAATGCTGGTTACAGAGATGGTAGTTTTAATGCAGAAAATGTATCTGTAATTATAGGAGCCGAAGGAGGGAATGACCTTGCGAACAATTATAGTTTCAGAGGTTTTTTTAAGCAGGTGTTTGGTGAAATGCCTGCTGAACTTGATGAGTTGTTACCAAATACAACTGAAGATTCTTTTCCGGGAATTTTAGCCAATGTAATTTCAGGCCGTATTACCAACAGGTTAAATCTTGGGGGACGTAATTATACTGTAGATGCTGCATGTGCTTCATCATTAGCAGCTATTGATCTGGCTTGTCAGGAATTATTTCTGGAGAAGTCGGATATGGTACTTGCCGGGGGTGCGGATTTACACAATGGCATTAATGATTACCTGATGTTCTCGAGCACTCACGCTTTGTCCCGTAAAGGACGGTGTGCAACGTTTGATGCAGAGGCTGATGGTATTGCTCTTGGTGAAGGCATAGCGATGGTAGTATTGAAAAGGCATGAAGATGCTTTGAGGGATGGCGATAGAGTCTATGCTGTAATTCAGGGTATTGGTGGCTCAAGTGATGGAAAGAGTCTTGGTTTAACAGCGCCACGCAAATCGGGGCAGGTGAGGGCGCTGGAGCGTGCGTATGGCCAGGCAGGTATCTCACCATCAGTACTGGGACTTGTAGAAGCTCATGGCACAGGTACCGTAGTGGGCGATAAAACCGAGCTTAGTGCTTTAACTGATATGTTAAACGAATCGGGGGCAAGGGTGGGTCAAACTCATCTTGGTTCGGTAAAAACTCAGATAGGTCATACCAAATGCGCGGCAGGTATGGCAGGCCTGATAAAAGCAGCTTTATCTGTTTATCATGGTGTAAAACCACCAACCATTAACTTAACAAAACCTAACAGTTATTATAATAGCAGCACTAGTCCTTTTGCTTTTCATACTGAAGCAGGATTGTGGATGGATGATAAACGTTATGCCGGGGTAAGTGCTTTTGGCTTTGGGGGTACTAATTTTCATGCGGTTATTGAAAGTGATCACGAAGTCTCTGAACAACTCTCTGCATTAACTTCGATGCCTTCTGAACTGTTTGTTTTCAGAGGTGATACTTACGATGAAGCCAAAAAGCAATTGAGCAATGTAAAAGCTTTACTGGATGAAAATGACAATATAGATTTAAAGGATATCGCTTTTAGTCTGGCCCTGGGAAATACTAAACAGATACAGTTAAGCATAGTTGCTGATAGGGTGGAAGACCTGATCATGAAGATTGACCTCGCTTTGTCGGGTGTGGAGAGTAAGGATACTTATATTACTAAAAAGAGAGCTGGTAAGATAGCGTTTATGTTCCCTGGCCAGGGTAGTCAGCGTATCAATATGGCGAGAGATCTTTTTGTAATATTTCCTGCAATGCGTAAACTGCTAAAGAACAGGAGCAAGTATGAACAGGTGCTTTTTCCAAATGCTGTATTTGATGAGAGCTCTTTAAAAGCTCAGAAGGAAAGAATAAAGGATACCCGTATGGCACAACCGCTGTTGGGGATTGTGGATTTGGCAATTGCCAATTTTCTTAAAGATTTAGGTATTGAGCCTGATATGGTTGCGGGGCACAGCTATGGCGAGTTGCCGGCTTTGTGCTTTGCCGGGGCCTTTAACGATGACCAGCTGATATTTTTAAGTGAACAAAGGGCTAAGGCGATTCTTGATGCCGTAGAAGATGGGGATACAGGAGCCATGATTGCAGTAACCAGCAAGGAAGATGAAATATTTAAGGTGATTGATGGAATGAAGGATGTTTATGCCGTAAACTACAATTCGCCAACTCAACTTGTAATTGCAGGTACAACTCCTGCAATTAAGATGCTTGCTGAAGTACTTAAGACTGCTAAAATTTCTTTCAGACCATTGGAAGTAGCCTGTGCTTTTCATAGCCCGTTAGTTGCTAAGTCAAAAGTCCTTTATAAAGGTGTACTTAACGAAGTTGAATTTACGGATCTCCGTTTGCCGGTTTGGTCGAATACTACTGCCGGATTATATCCGGCAGAGGCAGAAGAAGTAAAAGAAAGACTTACGGAGCACCTGGTGAAGCCTGTGAAATTTGTAGAGCAGGTAAAAGAGATGTACAAAGATGGCGCAAGGATCTTTATTGAGGTGGGGCCAGGGAAAGTGTTAACTGCTCTTGCAAAAGCATGTTTGGGTAAAGATGAACTCTTGCTTTATGCAGAGGATAACAACCATAATAAGATCACGCACTTGCTTTGCACACTTGCTACTTACATAGCTACGGGGCGTAATGTTAAATTGGAAAAGTTGTTTGAAGGACGTAACGGAAAGCTTTTAAACCTGAATGAACCCAGTCAGTACAAAAGGAGTAAAACAGTTTGGTATGTAAATGGGCAGCATGCCATCCCATCATTAGGAAAGCTACCTGTTAATGGGGCTTTGCCAATTACACAGCCTATTAAACTAAAAGGAACAGAAGTGAAAACAGAATATATAGATAAGCCCTCGAATGGGGCGGAGCAAATGATGCAGGAATACCTGAACAGCATGAAAATGATGATTCAGGCACAACGGGATGTAATGCTGACATTTTTAGCACAGCAATCGCCTAATGTGCAATTGCCTCAGCAAATGTATGTTCCGGCGGCGGTTGTATCTCAATCCGCTTCATTAGTACAGGTTACAGCTGCGCAGCCAACAGCCGGGATTGAGCCGGTAGCAGTTGCAGCAGCAAAGCCTGCGGCAATAAAAGTTGATGTCAAAGCAGTTTTAATGAATATAGTAAGCGATAAAACTGGTTACCCGCAGGAAATGCTTGGAATGGAAATGGATCTGGAGGCAGATTTAAGTATCGATTCTATCAAGCGCATGGAAATTATTGGTTCCTTACGTAGTGAACTAGGTGGTTTTAATAATGCCGATAAAAATGAAGATGCCTTTATGGAACAGCTTGCAGGTATTAAAACATTAAATGGTTTAGTGAACTGGATCAATGAAAATACAACCTCGACTGTTCCTGCTGAAGAGGAAGTGAATAGTGTAAAGTTTACCCTTGCTGATATTAAATCTGCAATTCTCTCAGTTGTAAGCGATAAGACCGGTTATCCACAGGATATGCTAGGGATGGATCTTGATCTTGAAGCCGATCTAAGTATTGATTCGATTAAACGTATGGAAATTATTGGCGAATTGAAGTTAAAGATCGGTTTTGCCCAAGGAGAGGAAAGTGGTGATGATCTAATGGAAAAATTGGCCGCCATAAAGACACTTAATGGTCTGGTAAATTGGATTTCGGAAATAGAATCTGAAAGTACGGGGGCAGTTGCAGAAGCTAAGAAGATTATTGAGGAGAGTGCAATAAATGAGAATTATAATAAGTCTTTGTCGCGACTTAGGTTTGAACTTACTCCTTCCGAACTTTTAAATAAGGATACTTCATCGTTAAATGGAATTCGTTTTGCGGTAACCGATGATGCCGGCACGCAAGCAGCGGCTATTAAGGAGCTATTTGAAGAGCAGGGGGCAATTGTAGATATTGTTTCTGTTACGGATAGCCTGAAAGGTTATAAAGGGTTGATCATGCTAAACATGTTCAGTACACCGGACAAGGCTACTATTATTGACAATATTGCAAGGATAAAGGAACTGAATTTTGGCGAAATAAAATGGGTTTACCTCATTTCAGATACCAAAGGTTATATGGATAATGAGGCAGATGCTGCTATGTTAAGGCACTTTCAGGGATATTCTGGTTTATTTAAAAGTTTAGATAAAGAATATGAAAATACCAAATGCAGGGTTGTAAGTTTAACTACAAAATCCTCTATATCAGAAATCGCCAGAATTGTCTTAAATGAGATATTGAATCCTGATGAACCTTCGGAGGTGATCTATGATGGTGTTAACAGACAAACGCTGGAGCTTGTTCCTTCGCAGCTGGTAACGGGCCTGGCAGATTCTCATGTCCAACTGGATAAAGATGCGGTAGTGTTGGTTCTTGGAGGAGCGCAGGGCATTACTGCTAAGCTGATGACTCATTTTGCTAAGGATTACCCTTGCAGATATATTTTAGTGGGTCGGTCACCTGATCCCAGATTCAATGGATTGGATCAGTTCACTTCTATGAAAACCAAAGAAGAGATCAGGGCATATTTAATCAAAGAAGGAACTATTAAAAAACCGGCAGAAATAGAACAGGAAACTAATAAGATCTATAAGAACAATCAGATACTGGAAACTATTAATTCGCTCGAGTCTACAGGCTCTATAGTGTCGTATGCAGCTCTTGACTTGCGAGATGAAGAAGGGCTAAGCAAATTTATTGGGGATGTTTATGCAGAATACGGAAGGATAGATGGCGTGGTTCATGGAGCAGGTTTACTGGAGGATAAATTGTTTCAGGGTAAAACGGTAGAATCCTTTAAAAGGGTTTTTGAAACCAAGGTAACTCCTTTACGTGTGCTTGCAGAGCAGCTAAAGTCTGAAACTCAGTTCGTCATCTTTTTTTCTAGCATAGCTTCGGTTTATGGCAACCGGGGGCAAACAGATTATGCAGCAGCAAACAGTGTGATGGACAAGTATGCATGGGCACTAAATGCAAAGATAAAAGGTAAGGTGATGGCTATAAACTGGGGACCATGGAAAGGTGCAGGAATGGTTTCGGCGACTCTGGAAAAAGAGTATGAACGCAGGGGGATTTCTATGATACCCTTACAGGATGGTATGGAAACATTTGTAAATGAAGTTAAGTACGGAAATGAGAGTCAGGTACTCATCATGGCAGGAAGTAACTGGTAGTCTTACATCACTATGAAAAAAACGGATGTAGCTGTAGTAGGAATGTCCTGCATCTTTCCCGGTGCCAGTGATGTGGAGACATTCTGGTACAATATAATTAATAAAGTAGATTCTACGCAGATTGTCCCTGCTGACAGAATTGATCAGGTGCATTTTGAAAGGGGGGCAGCAGGTGTTGATCGCTTTTATTGTAATAGGGGCGGTTTTATTCCCGAGGTGAAGTTTGATCCTGCAAATTTTGGGATACTTCCGGTAGCTGTTGAAGGCACTGAACCTGATCATTTGCTGGCACTTGGGTTGGTGCAGAAAGCATTGGAAGATGCTGACGTATTTGAAAAGAATGTTTCCCTTGATAAGACAGGCATAATTATCGGTAAAGGCAATTATGCAGGGCCCGGGGCTACCCGGGCAATAGAGATTGTAAGAACCGGCGAACAAATTGCCAGTGTTTTAAGAGACCTTTTGCCTCATTTAAATGAAGAAGAAATAGATAAGGTAAAGAAAGAGTTTCAGGCTCGCAAGGGCCGTTTTGGTGCCGATACTGCGATGGGCCTTATTCCTAATCTTGTTGCTTCATTAGTTGCTAACAGGTTGAATCTTGGTGGAGTAGCTTATACCCTGGATGCCGCTTGTGCAAGTTCTCTTATTGCCATAGATCATGCAGTACAGGAACTAAATAGTAACCGCTGCAATATGGTGGTTGCGGGCGGTGTTCATGTTGGTCAAAATGCAGCATTCTGGAGTATTTTTACTCAGTTGGGTGCACTGTCCAAAAAGAGTAAGATAGCTCCTTTTGACGAAGGAGCCGATGGATTGCTGATTGGTGAAGGCTGTGGATTTGTAGTGTTAAAAAGGCTTGAAAATGCAATAGCAGATGGTGACAGGATCTATTCAGTATTAAAAGGCATCGGTGTTAGCAGTGATGGCAGTGGTACAAGCGTAATGAGTCCGTCGGTAAAAGGACAGATTAAGGCAATTAAGCAAGCCTGGGAAAATGCCGGCATCGATTTAAAAGATATAGGATATATTGAAGCCCATGGTACGGGTACGCCATTGGGTGATAAAACTGAAATAGAAACATTATCGCAGTTTTTTGGCAATGATGCGTCACTCCCAAAAGCAGGTATTGGGACAGTAAAATCTAATATCGGTCATGCTATGCCTGCCTCAGGTATTGCAGGATTGATAAAAACATCATTGGCATTGTACCATGGTATTCTTCCGCCCACATTGCATTGTGAGCAGCCTTTGGCACAGCTAAAGCAAACAAGGTTTAAAGCGATACAGGAAGCCCGGAATTGGGATGACTCAGGCTTACCACGGGTTGCAGGTGTAAATGCCTTTGGTTTTGGTGGGATTAATGCACATGTGGTACTTGAAGGATATAAAGCTAATAACGCCGAGCCGGATTCTGTTTTAATAAATAGAAAAACAGATGAGGTGTTGTTAATTGCGCGTCATAGTCACGAGGCATTACTTGATGCTTTGGAAGCTAAAGATAAAGACCCGGGTGAAGGTAAGTATCGTATTGCAATGTTTGATCCGACTCCCGAGCGAATAAAGAAAGCGCTTAAAATTGCCGGGAAAAATATTCCGTGGCGCAATAAACAAGATATATGGTATACTAATGAGCCTCTTTTAAGTAATGGAGGGAAAGTAGCTTTTGTGTTTCCTGGCCTGGACGGCTTGGCTGGAGGTGAGGTGGATAGTGTTGCTGAACATTTCAAAATAACTTATAAGGAGTTTCCCGGATCAGGTGGTTTATTACATGAGGCTTTGAAAATTCTGGAGAAAAGCAGTATTCTTGATACAGCCATGAAGAAGTTAGGTGTGCTGCCTGATATGAATGCTGGGCATAGTTTAGGCGAATGGCTTGCAGCGAGATCTTCTGAACTGGCTGAAGAATCGTCAGTAATGCAGCTGCTGAATTACCTCAATCCGGAAACATTTGAGCTAAAGGATTCCAGATTTATTGCTGTTGGATGTGGGATTGATAAGTTGCAGCCTATTATTGAAAACATAGAGGAACTATATCTTTCAAATGATAATTGTCCGCAACAGGTTATTCTTTGCGGAACTAATACAGCTCTTGATGAGCTTGTGCCACTATTAAGGACTAAACAAATTTTTCATCAGATATTACCTTTTCAGTCTGGCTTTCATTCTCCTTTTGTGGCAGATAAGCTGGATGTTATGCTGGAAGGCATGAAGGATATGCAGTTTAGAAAAACGAAGGTTCCTTTATGGTCGGCAACTACTTTAGAACTATATCCGGAAGGTTTTGAAGCAATCAGGCAGTTAAGTGTAGAGCATCTGATAAAACCCGTTCGTTTTCGCGAACTTACTGAGCGGCTTTATAATGAAGGTGCAAGGGTGTTTGTACAGATTGGATCGGGTGGTTTGATTGGTTTTATTGATGATACTTTACGTGGCAAAAATTATAGTGCTGTATCGTCAAACGTGCCAATACGTTCTGGTATTGGGCAATTGCAGCGAGTGCTGGCGGCTTTATTTATTGAAGGGAAAGCAGCTGGGATGCAGTTTATGGGTTATGATAACAAAAAGATTGAATCGGGAAAGGGTATTATACTGCAGCTTGGCCTGCCTATAATTAATAATATTGAAGGGATTAAAGCCCTGGCATTAAGACAAAACAAACCAATTTATCACAGAGAAACAGTTCTGCAGGATTTAGCTATACATCCTTTAATGAAAGCATTTAATGAGAATGTTGAAGAGATGATCGATATTCAATCTGAATTATTTCATTTATTTAAGAAAGGGGTTTCAGCTAGTCAAACTATAAATGCCGCTGCCCCTGTGGTGCAAAGTCCTGGTGTAAGGCTTCCGTTTTCTAAAAAACTGAATGTTAGCCTGGATAACTCTCCATATCTGGTGGATCATTCGCTGCTCAGACAACCTAAGGGATGGCATTGTGTAGATGATATGGATCCCGTAATCCCTATGACCATGATCTTTGAATTGTTTGCTGAAATAGCAGTTGAGCAGTCGCCCAAAGAACAGGTACAAAAGATTATGAATGTAAAGGTATTTCAATGGATGAATGTTTCAAAGCCATTTGTAGAGACAGTTACAGGTGAATGGAAGGATCAGCAATTGGTATACCTGAATCTGGAACGTTTTGCAAATGCAGAAGTATTGCTTACTGATAAACTTCGGGAAGCCCCCTCAAGGGATTTCGATATAGGCAGGATTTTAAATATTGACAGAACGACCGAACAGATATATGATGGGCATATGTTTCATGGACCGGGATATCAGGGCATCAAAAAATTAATTGCTGTAGGCGAAAAGGGTATTACCGGTATCATTGAGGGTGATGCTGGTAAGGGTTCTCTTTTAGATAATGCCGGACAACTGTTTGGCTTATGGCTGCAGCTTACACTTACAAAAGACCGAATTGCATTTCCTGTTAAAATACAGGAAATAACATTTTACGAAGATTTTAAAGATCAGCAAGGAAGCTTTGAGTGTACTTGTGTACTTATCGAATTGAATGATGAGTTTGCTACTGCAGACTTTGTGATGAAACGAAATAATAAGATCTGGGCAATAATATCAGGCTGGCAAAACAGAAGACTGGAAATTGATGATGCACTGTGGAGTGTGTCAATGTCGCCGCTTAATAATAGACTTTCTGAAGAAATTGCTCCTGGAGTGTTCATGTTTCATAATGCTTACAACAGGGTTGTTTCATGGGATTTTATTTTGAAACGCTATTTCAATCAGGATGAGAAAAAGCACCATAATTCTTTACTGCCTAATAAGCGAAAAGAATGGATGATCAGTAGGGTGGCTGCAAAAGATGCAGTGCGCAATTTGTTGAACAGGACTAAAAAAGAAGCATATTTTCCAATTGCCTTCGAAATCAAGTCCGACGAATTTAGAAAACCTTACCCATATGGCGATATGACTGATGGAATACATGTCTCTATCGCCCACAAAGGAACTGATGCAGTTGGAATTGCACAATACGATCGTCCGGTGGGTATCGACATAGAAAGGATCGAGCCGCGAAGTGAAGGGTTTAGTGAGCTGGTCTTCTCTGAAGAAGAACAATTGCTATTAGCAGATAAAGATCAGGCAGAATGGGTAACCCGTTTTTGGGTAGCAAAGGAAGCCTACGGAAAATATCTAGGCAAAGGTCTGCAGGGAAATCCTAAAGTGTATACTGTGCAGGAAATCAGGGGAGAAGAATTAAGAATTAACGACATATTCATAAAAACAATAAAATATAAAAATTATATAATCGGATGGACGCAGTAGTATCGACAGCAAAATTGAACAGCAACGAGATCTTTGATCTTATGAGGCAATTTATTACAGAAGTGATTGGAGAAGAGTTTGTAGAAGAAATGGATATCACAATGGAAAGCTCTTTCACTAAAGATCTTGAAATGGATAGCATTGAAATTGTATCCTTTTCTGAGAAAATTAAGGCACATTTTGGTGAACAGATAGATTTTACCGGATGGTTGTCTAACATGGATCTGGATCAGCTTATCAATCTGAATTTAGGAACCATTGTTAATTATATAGAGGAATGCCAATAATAGAGGTAAATAACAGAGGAGTACATGTGCAGGAACTGAATAAAGGAGCTGCGGAAACGGTGCTGCTTGTTCATGGAATGTTCAGCAATCTTTCTATTTACTATTTTAATATTGCTCCCATTTTGGCAAAGCACTTTCACGTAGTTATGTACGATCTTAAAAGCCATGGCTTAAGTGAAAGAATAGAAAATGGTTATGATCTTAATAGTATGACCAACGATCTGGTAAGCCTGCTGGATAGTTTAAACATTGGTAAGGTATACCTGGCCGGTTACAGCTTTGGGGGGCTTATTGCATTAAAAATGGCCGTGCGCTTTCCCGAAAAGATAAAAAAACTTGCTGTTATAGAAGCTCCGGATCCTAATGACGATAAAACAAGGGATATTATTGATGATTATAGCAAAGAGTTTCTGGAGCACTATGTTGCCAATTTTACAGATACCACAAAGGTAAAAATGGGTAAACGGCAGATGGAGCGTAACCATCGTATGTATGAGTATCTTTTTCATGAAACCAGTATTAAGAGTGATATGATTCTTGAGAAGGAGTTTTTTAGTGCGGCTGAGATTTCTGACATACAGCAAGATACTTTACTGCTCTATGGCGCACATTCTAACTGCCTGGGAGCCGGTAAGAAATTGAAAGATAAGATAAGAAGAGCATCATTGCTTGAGGTTAATGGCGATCATAACATTCCTATTCAGGAGCCAGTAAGTATTGGAAATATCATAGAAACTTTTTTTAACAATGGCTAAGTTCGTATTCATAGTTCCGCCTTTAACAGGGCATATTAATCCTACATTGAGCATTGGTGCTGTTTTATTGCATCGGGGTCATGAAGTAGCCTGGATTAGCCTGGATAAATCGCTGGCTTTACGTCTGCCTAAGGGAGGGCAATTATTGCTGGTCGAGTATGATGAAAATGACCAGCAAAAACAGGACAGTGAGAAATATCTGGATATCATTACCAAAAAAATCGTTTATGGTATCGACAGCATCAAATTCCTTTATGAGGAAGTTTTGATTCCTTTGAACAGGCATAGTTATGAAGGTATATTGGCTTTGCTGGATACCTTTAAGCCTGATCTTATAATTACCGACCATCAGATGTTTGCCGGTGCCATTGCAGCGGTTAATAAAAATATACCTTATGCTACCTCAGTTACGGCGCCTGCTGCCATTAAGGTAATGGATGAACTGCCTAAGATTCATGAATGGGAAGTAAACCAGATTGTAGCACTTCAGAAGGAGTTGGGTGTTGAAAATGAGCGATCAATTGCCTGTTCTGACCTGTTGACTATGGTGCTGACCTCTAAAGCATTTTTTGGCGAAATGGAATTGCCTTCTAATTATCAGTTTGTTGGACCTGTTATTCATAAAAGAGAAGGGCAAACGGCCTTTGATTGGGAAGTGCTAAATAAAAGAACCGGAGAACCGAAAATACTGGTAAGCATAGGGACTACTTTTGATCATGAACATAAGAAGAACTTTTTTGCTAAGGTAATTGAGGCCTTTGCTGATGAACCTTTAACTGTGGTTGTCGTTTCAGATCCCTCTTTGTTTGATAAATGGCCACAGAACTTTATTGTTCAGCGCAATGTTCCACAACTTGATCTGTTACCTTATCTGGATGCCGTTGTTTGTCATGGAGGACATAATACAGTATGCGAGACTTTAACCAATGGCTTGCCAATAGTGGTTGTGCCGATTGCTTACGACCAATCACATGTTGCTGGAAGGGTAGTCAGAGTAGGAGCTGGTTTGAGACTAAACTTCAATCGGTTCAAGTCAAAACATCTTAAAGATGCTGTGAGGGAAATTTTAATCAACGATTCCTATAATAAGGCTGCGCAACAAATGGCTTTGTCATTTAGAGAGGCCGGAGGAACGGAAACTGCAGCTGATTTGCTTGTACAGTTAAGCGCAGTAAAATATGTTGAAGTGTTAAATAATTAAAGAGATTTATGTCAAAGTTTTTGTTCGTAGTACCACCTTTTTTTGGTCATATAAGTCCGACATTAAGTATAGGTGCCAGTTTAATTGCAAAGGGTCATGAAGTGAAATGGTTTGGTGTTACACCACTTTCAGATTCTCATATTCCTGCAGGTGGCGAGTATATCTGCCCTGAGGATGATTTGGTTGAACATCACGAAGAGCTTAAAAAAATATTAAAGAGACAGGATGATGGCCCTGCCTGTTCTGGCCCAGAGGTAATGAAACTGGCACTCGAAGAAACGTATGTGCCCATTGCCCGCATTATGATGAAAGGCCTGGATAAGTTTGCAGATATATGGAAGCCGGATGTAATTATAAATGATTGTATCACTTTTGCAGGTGCATTATACGCTTACATTAAAGGAGTTCCTTGTGTTACCACTACACCTGTTCCACCT
>Ga0157371_10000794_pt1 | contig 36216 bp, 31 predicted proteins | sample C45metaG_FD_113462 | JGI IMG/M metagenome (GOLD analysis project Ga0157371, IMG submission 113462) | Corn rhizosphere microbial communities from Kellogg Biological Station, Michigan, USA - C4-5 metaG | ecosystem: Host-associated > Plants > Roots > Rhizosphere > Soil | place: USA: Michigan... | reverse complement strand
CGACTTCTCCAAGATCCCGAACGGCATCGGCTCGGTCGAGCACCGCATGGACCTCATGTACCAGGGGGTCGTCGACGGCCAGATCTCGCTCTCCCGTTGGGTGGAGCTCACCTCCACCACGCCATCCCGCATGTTCGGGATGTACGGCAAGAAGGGCGTCATCCAGCCGGGAGCGGACGGGGATGTCGTGGTCTACGACCCGAACGGGCACACCTCGATCGGACTGAACAAGACACACCACATGAACATGGACTACTCGGCCTGGGAGGGCTTCGAGATCGACGGCCACGTCGACACCGTGCTCTCCCGCGGCAAGGTCATCGTCGACGACAACCAGTACCTCGGTGCCAAGGGCGACGGCAAGTACTTCAAGCGGGGGCTCAGCCAGTACCTCATCTAGACGCCGTCCGGCCCTGAGCCGTTCCGGCCGCTGAGCTTGTCGAAGGGCCGGCGCAACACGGCACTCGCTTCTCCAGGCTCGGCGACTCGACACACACGCACCATGAAAAGGAAGTAAATGGACTTCGGAGCAGTACTCCAGACCAACCCGCCGGCCTCCCGCACGGTGCACCTCGCCAAGCTCGCGGAGCAGTACGGCTTCAGCCACGTCTGGACCTTCGACTCGCACCTGCTTTGGCAGGAGCCGTACGTGATCTACAGCCGGATCCTCGCCGAGACGCACCGGGTGAAGGTCGGCCCGATGGTCACCAACCCGGCCACCCGGGACTGGACCGTCACGGCATCCCTCTACGCCACCCTCAACGAGATGTACGGCAACCGCACGATCTGCGGCATCGGCCGCGGCGACTCCGCGGTGCGGGTGACCAACGGGGCGCCCACGACGCTGAAGACGCTGCGCGAGGCCATCCATGTCATCCGGGAGCTCGCCAACAGCAGAAGCGTCGAGTACAACGGCGCGCAGCTGCAGTTCCCGTGGAGCACCGGTTCCCAGCTCGACATCTGGGTAGCGGCGTACGGCCCGCTCGCGCTCAAGCTCGCCGGCGAAGTGGGCGACGGGTTCATCCTGCAGCTGGCCGACCTCGACATCGCCGAGTGGATGATCAAGACGGTCCGGGGCGCTGCGGAGGCGGCCGGGCGCGACCCGCTCTCGGTCAAGTTCTGCGTTGCGGCCCCCATGTATATCGGGGCGGATGTCGACCACATGCGCGATCAGTGCCGCTGGTTCGGCGGCATGGTCGGCAACCACGTGGCGGATATCGTGGCGAAGTACGGCGACCCTTCGACGGGCTCAGGGACCGGGGTGGTTCCGAAGGCGCTCACCGACTACATCAAGGCGCGCGAGGGCTACGACTACAACGAGCACGGACTGGCCGGCAACACCCACACCGACTTCGTTCCGGACGACATCGTCGACCGGTTCTGCGTGCTCGGCACCGCGGAGCAGCACATCGAGAAGCTCACGGCGCTGAAGGAGCTGGGCGTCGACCAGTTCGCCGGATACCTCCAGCACGACAACAAGGAAGAGACGCTGCGGGTCTACGGCGAGACCGTGATCCCGGCGCTGCGCGAGCACATCGTCGCCAAGGCCTGAACGACCCACTACAACAACAGACAACTCTGCAGAACGGAAAACAGCATGAGCACCACCCCCGATCCCGTGTCGCCCGACAAGGCCGAAGGCAAGCGCAGCTACGATCTCGACCGCGCGCACGTCTTCCACTCCTGGTCCGCCCAGGGTGCGTTGAACCCGTTCGTGCCCGCCGGGGCGCTCGGCAGCACGATGTGGGATTACGACGGAAAGCAGTACCTCGACTTCTCCAGCCAGCTGGTCAACATGAACATCGGGCACCAGCATCCGAAGGTCATCGCGGCGATCCAGAAGCAGGCGGACATCCTCACGATGATCGCGCCGGGGCACGCCAGCATCGCCCGTGGCGAGGCGGCCGAGCGCATCCTCGGGAAGGCGGGGCGGCCGTTCAACAAGGTGTTCTTCACCAACGGCGGCGCGGACGCGAACGAGAACGCCATCCGGATGGCGCGCATCGTCACGGGGCGCGACAAGATCCTGTCGCAGTACCGCTCATACCACGGCAACACGGGTGCGGCGATCGGGGCGACGGGGGACTGGCGCCGCGTGCCGAACGAGTACTCGCGCGGTCACGTGCACTTCTTCGGGCCCTTCGCCTACCGCTCGGAGTTCTGGTCGGAGACCCCGGAGCAGGAGACCGAGCGCGCGCTGCACCACCTGGAGCGGGTGATCCAGTCCGAGGGCATCGCCTCGATCGCCGCGATCCTCATCGAGACGATCCCGGGAACGGCCGGCGTTCTCGTGCCGCCGCCCGGCTACCTCGCCGGCGTGCGCGCCCTCGCGGACAAGTACGGCATCCTGCTCATCCTCGACGAGGTGATGGCGGGCTTCGGCCGCACGGGGGAGTGGTTCGCGTTTAAAGGCTTCGACGTGGTCCCCGACCTTGTGACCTTCGCCAAGGGCGTCAACTCGGGCTATGTCCCCGCCGGCGGCGTGATCATCTCCGAGTCGATCGCCAACGCCTTCGAGGACAACGTATTCCCCGGCGGGCTCACCTACTCCGGGCATCCGCTGGCGATGGCCGCGATCGTCGCGACGATCGACGCGATGGAGGAGGAGGGCATCGTCGACAACGCCCGCACGATCGGCCAGGACCACCTCGGCCCGGGCCTGCGTGCGCTCGCCGCCAAGCACCCGATGATCGGGGAGGTGCGCGGGCTCGGCGTGTTCTGGGCGCTCGACCTGGTGGAGGATGCCGCGAGCCGTCGCCCGGTCTCCGGCGCGGTCATCGCGGCCCTCAAGACCGAGCTCATGTCGCGGGGGCTGCTCCCGTTCGCCTCGGAGAACCGCATCCACGTCGTGCCGCCCTGCGTCATCACGCCGGACGAGGTCGCCCGCGCGCTGGCCATCTACGACGAGGCGTTCACCGCGGTCGAGCAGGCCTGATACCCAGCCTGCTTCGGCTAAACTTCTCCGGTGCCCCATCCCATCACGACTCCGTACACGGTCGACGTGTACGACCTGCTGCACCGCCCGGGCGAAATGCGCGAGCGGACGCTGTCCGTGACGGTTCCGGAAGACATCGGCACCGGGATCATCGGCGTGAAAGCGGGCAGCACGCTCGACATCGACCTCAGGATGGAGTCGCTTCACGACGGCATCCTGGTCACCGCAGACGTCGACGGGACGGCATCCGGGGAGTGCGGGCGGTGCCTGATCGACATCGAACAACCGGTCGAAGTCGAAATCCAGGAGCTTTTCGCGTATTCTCAAGACGAAGCTTTCGAATACGAGGTTCAGGTCGACACCATAGACCTCGAACCCGTCATCAGGGATGCGGTGGTGTTGTCACTGCCGTTCCAACCGGTCTGTCAAGAAGATTGCCTCGGTCTGTGCCCGCAGTGTGGGGTGCGACTGCTCGACAACCCGGGTCACGAGCACGAAGCACCCGTCGATCCACGCTGGGCTGCCCTTGCCGGACTTGACGGCCTGATCGATGCGGGCAATTCCCCAGAGGATGTAGCGGGCACCAGCACCGGTGCCACAGAAGAGAAGAGATAGTCATGGCAGTACCGAAGCGCAAAATGTCGCGCGCGAGCACCCGTGCCCGTCGCGCCCAGTGGAAGGCGACCCCTCCCACCCTGGTCAAGACCGTCGAAGGCGGCAAGGTCGTCTACAGCCTCCCGCACCGCGCGAAGGTCGTCGAAGACTCGACCGGCGCTCCGCTGTACCTGGAATACAAGGGCCGCAGGGTAGCTGACGTATAACCGTCGTTTGATCGAAGTGAGCTGAGCCGTGACCGACAACGAGTCCGTGGCTGGCGAGCTTGCATCGCAACTCTCCATCGCGATCAGTCCCGAACTCCTGGAGCTCGCGCTCACCCACCGTTCTTTCGCATATGAGAACGGCGGGCTGGCGCACAATGAGCGCCTGGAGTTCCTCGGCGACTCGATTCTCGGGCAGGCGGTCACCGTCATGCTCTACACGACGAACCCGGACCTCGACGAGGGCGAGCTTGCCAAGCGGCGCGCGAGCCTGGTGAGCAGTGTCGCTCTCGCGGAGGTTGCCCGGACCATCGGACTCGGCAAATACATCCGTCTGGGCCGCGGCGAAGAACTCACCGGCGGGCGGGACAAGTCGTCGATCCTGGCCGACACGGTCGAGGCCGTCATCGGCGCCGCCTACCTGGATGCCGGGGGCGAGGAGGCGACCGCGCTGGTGCTGCGGCTGATCCTGCCGCTCATGGACAACCCCGAGCGTTTCGGCGCGGCGATGGACCCGAAGACGAGCCTGCAGGAGCTGGCCGCTTCGCTCGGCCGGGGGGTTCCGAGCTATCTGGTGACCGATAGCGGTCCCGACCACTCGAAGCGTTTTCACGCCACCGTCATGCTCGGCACGGACGAGATCTCGTCCGGGCACGGCACGAGCAAGAAGCAGGCGGAGATGGCCGCAGCGCTCGAAGCGTGGACGCTGCTGCAGACTCCCGTCCTGCCCGACTAGCCGTCGTGCCGGAGCTTCCGGAGGTCGAGGTCGTGCGCGCCGGCCTCGAGCCGGCCGTGACCGGGGCGACCGTGTCATCCGTCACCGTCTTCGACGAGCGTTCGCTGCGCCGGCACCCGGGCCCGAGCGAGGACTTCGTCGACCGGCTCGTCGGCCGCACATTCACCTCCGCCGTCCGCCGCGGCAAGTTCCTCTGGCTCCCTCTCGCGCTGCCGAAAACGCAGGACATCCTTCCGAATCGGCTCGATTCGTCGCGTTCCGGGCCGGAACCGGACGCATCTCCTGCGTTTTCGGCAGCGCCACCGGCCGAGGCGCTCGTGGTGCACCTCGGGATGAGCGGGCAGGTGCTGCTGCGGGCACCCGGCGCTCCGGATGACGCGCTCACCCGCGTCCGCATCGACCTGGTTTCGCCCGCACACGGGCCGCTCGTCCTGAACTTCGTCGACCAGCGGATCTTCGGCTCCATGGCGATCGACGAGCTCGTCCCGACGGCGGATGGCCGGCCCGCCGGGTACGGCGGCGCGCAGGCGGCCGTCGCGTTCCTGCCCCGCAGCGTCTCCCACATCGCGCGCGATCCGCTCGACCCTGCCTTCGACGATCGCCGCTTCTTCGCCGCGCTCGCGGGGCGCAAGACGAGCATCAAGCGGGCGCTGCTCGACCAAGGCCTCATCAGCGGCGTCGGCAACATCTACGCGGACGAGTCCCTCTGGGGCGCACGCATCCACTACGGCCAGCCGACGAACACTCTGAGCTCGGCGAAAGCGAAGCTCCTTCTCGCCGAGGTGCGGGCCGTGTTGGCGAAGGCCCTGGCCGAGGGCGGGACCAGCTTCGACGCCCAGTACGTGAACGTCAACGGCGCATCCGGTTACTTCTCACACTCGCTCAACGCCTACGGGCAACAGGGTAAACCGTGTCCCCGCTGCGGCCGGCCGGTCGTGCGCGAGCAGTTCATGAACCGCGGATCGCACTTCTGCCCGCACTGCCAACGGCTGCGGTAACGAGATCGGATCAGACGTTGACTCCATAGTCCATGGCACACGAGCCAATTACGTCGTGGGCCCGCGCCATAATGAACTTGTCTAACTCTCAGCAACTCAGAAAGACCGCGACATGCCCAAACCGCTCTTCATCACACTGCTCATCGCAGCACCAATCCTCCTTGGCGGAATCGCCGGGAACGGCATTGTCGCCGTTGTCGTGCTCGCGCTGATTCTGATCGCCAACCCGATTATCTGGAAGGTGCGGAAGGATCGCTATTTCAACTCGGAGAATTTCCAGACGATGCGGTCCGAGATCGTCTCCGTCGTCGCGGAGCACAACGAGGTTGTGAACTACGTGGCTGAGATTCGATCGCAGGGTTCGTTCAGACTAGGCGCCTCCTCCACGGGGCAGTATGCACACTTGGCAACGTTCGAGAATAACTCGGCATGGAATAACCGGCGCGACCGAAATGTCGCCGAATACGCGCCGCAGGTGCATAACGCATCTCTGCAGGTCGTGCGTAACGCGAGCATGGATCCCATCAAGTACTTGATGAAGTACTTTTCCATCAAGGCCGACCAGGAGACCCTGGCCGATATTCAGCGTGTCGCGGAGGACATCTCGCGGCTGGAGGAGGCCGTCGCCAACGTAAAGAGCCGCGAGGCGGCGATCACCGCCAGGATCAACCCCCCTGCATTCATCCTCAAGCGCTACGCCGGGGAGTTCTGGGACAAGGTCGGCGTCAACCTGTCACCGATTACGGTGCCATACCCGCACTACAAGTTCCAATACACCTCCGCAGGCGGCAATAGCGGTCAGACATCGAGCATCGAACTAAATACCCCCACCCTCGATGCGCTGTCCGCGGTGCTCGTCGAGAAGATCCGCTGGGTGAAGTCGGCAGCAGGCCAGCGCTCGCTGATGACCGCGCGACTTCGCGGCCAGATCAAAGAGCGCGACCGCTACACCTGCTTGAAGTGCGGCGTCTCGGTGGCAGCCGAACCGCACCTCCTGCTCGAGGTCGACCACATCATGCCGGTTTCCAAAGGCGGTCTCAGCATGCCCGAGAACCTTCAGACGCTCTGCTGGCGCTGCAACCGCTCGAAGGGTGCAAAGGTCGCGTGACTCAGCCGAACGGCCTCGGGCTGAGCGTTAGAGGGCACTGCCAGCGCCTGCGTTAGAGCAGCTTCTTCCAGGCGCCCTCATAGCCGATCGGCACGAAGCCGACTGCCTCGTTGACGTCGAGCATGTGACGGTTCTCCTCCGCATTGAAGGTGATGATCGCCGGATGCCCCGGCTTCTCCCGCTGCAGTTTCACGATGTTAGCCACTTTGAGCAGCATGCCGAGCCGATGCCCGCGATGTTCCTTGAGTACGAGGGTATCGTCCTGTTCGACCGGCCGCCCGAGTTCCGCGGGAGCGACGAGCTCGGTGAATCCGGCGAGGCGGCCGGTGGGGAGGTGCTCGACCGCGGTGACCAGCAGAGTGCGGGGGCTGTTCGCCTCACGGCGCTCGTCGTCGAGGATGCGCTCGGCCGTCCACAGCTCCTCGGGCTCCTGGAGCCCCGCGGAGGGCGCATCCATGCTCATCCTGGTGTGCAGCGCCGCCACATCCTCCCGCCAGTGCTCGGGCGCCCGATCGGTCCAGGAGTGCACGGCATAGTCGTCGCCCGCGGCGGCGGCGGCCCGCTCGTACCGCTCGCGCAGCACATGCTCATCAACGGGGAGCGCGAGCCGGCTGCCCCGTTCGACCTGTTCGAGCGTGTAGCCCCGGCCGAGCAGGAATCGCACCTCGGCGTTGTCGCGCGGGACCGCGCCGAACCCGGTCGGCGCGGGGAGCCGTTCGCCCGGGTTCTGCCTCGACGCCGCGTAGACGATCAATTTGCTCCTCGACTCGCCCTGCGCGATCGACTCCAGCAGGTCCGCAAGTGCCGAGCCGATGCCCCTCCTGCGGAAGTCCGGGAGCACCTGGAGTTCCAGCCACGCCGTCCTGGACGGGTCGGAGGCGAGGGTTTCGTAGACCGCTCGGGCGACGATCCGGCCGTCCACCCGCGCCGCGAACAACCGTTTCGGTTCGTAGTCCCGATCGAGCCACCCGGGCAGTACCTCCGCTGCCGTGTACCCGAGCTCATCAGTTCCGTAACTATCGGCCTCGACGGCGTTGTGCACCTCGACCGTGGCGGCGAAGTCCGCGGCATCCACAGAATCGGGCGGCCGCGGAACCGCGACTTCTTCGATCGCAAACCCTGTCATCCTCACAGCCTGACAGGTGCGTCGCGTGGAGCAAAGGGCACAGTCCGGTACCGTAGACGCAGGCATCCAGCATGAGCGAAGGGCGGGCCGGTGTATCTCAAGAGCCTGATCCTCAAGGGGTTCAAGTCCTTCGCTCAACCCACCACTTTCGCCTTCGAACAAGGCGTCACCTGCGTCGTCGGACCGAACGGCTCCGGCAAGTCCAACGTCGTGGACGCCCTCGCCTGGGTCATGGGGGAGCAGGGGGCGAAAACACTCCGCGGCGGCAAGATGGAAGACGTCATCTTCGCCGGCACAGCGACCCGCGGCCCGCTCGGCCGGGCCGAGGTCATCCTCACCATCGACAACTCGGATGGCGCACTGCCGATCGAGTACGCCGAGGTCACGATCAGCCGCACCCTGTTCCGCAACGGCAGCAGCGACTACGCGATCAACGGCAGCAGCTGCCGCCTGCTCGACGTGCAGGAGCTGCTGAGCGACTCCGGCCTCGGGCGCGAGATGCACGTCATCGTCGGCCAGGGGCAGCTCGACGCGGTGCTGCGGGCCAGCCCGGAGGAGCGCCGCGGTTTCATCGAGGAGGCCGCGGGCATCCTGAAGCATCGCCGCCGCAAAGAGAAGACCATCCGCAAGCTCGACGCGATGCAGGCCAACCTCACGAGGCTCAGCGACCTGGCCGGGGAGATCCGCCGACAGTTGAAGCCGCTCGGACACCAGGCCGAGATCGCCAAGGAGGCGCAGTCGATCGCCGCGATCGTGCGGGATGCCCGGGCGCGGTTGCTCGCGGACGAGGTCGTCACCCTGCGCGCCGCGATCACCCTGCACAGCCGCAGCGAGTCGGAGCGCAAGACCGAGCGCATCGTGCTGCAGGAGCAGCTCGACCAGAACAAGCTGCGCGAGCAGCACATCGAGCAGGCCCAGGTCGGCGACGCCGTCGATCTCGCCCGCCGCACCTCCTTCGGGCTGGAGTCCGTGCAGGAGCGCCTCCGCAGCCTGTACACGCTCGCGAACCAGCGGCTGGCGTTGCTCGGCAGCGAGTCCGAGGCGACGGATGCGGCGTCCGGAGTCTCCGAACAGACGGTGGCGGATGCCCGCGCCGAGGCCGCACGCCTCCACGAGCAGATCGAGCTCACCGAGGCGGCATGGCAGGAAGCCCAGGCGGCCACGTCTCTCGCCCGCGCCAACCTGGACGGCCTGGACGAGCACATCGCCCAGCAGAGCGCGCTCGTCTCACGCCACGACCTGGAGATATCCAAGCTCGCCGGTCAGGCCGAGTCCGCCGCGGCCAGGCTTGCCGCGGTGCGGGGCGAAGGACTCCGCCAGCAGAACGCCCTCGACGCCGCCCTCGCCCGCCGGGAAGCCGCGCAGGCCGAGTTCGCGCGCCTCGAAGCGGATGCCGTGCTCAGCGACGCAGGCGAGACCGACCTCGATGCGGCCTACGAGACCGCCCAGGCGGAGGTCACCTCGGCGGAGTCGGAGATCGAGCGGCTGCGCGAAGAACTGCACACACACGAACGGGAGCGCGACGCCCTCGCCGGCCGCGCGAGCGCCCTCTCGCTGGCCCTCGACCAGAAGGACGGCTCGACCGCGCTCGTCGCGGCGAAGCTCAAGGGAATCCGGGGTCTGGTCGCCGAGCACGTCCAGGTGCAACCGGGCTTCGAGGCGGCCATCGCCGCCGCCCTCGGCTCGCTCGCAGATGCCGTGCTCGCCGAAGACCGGGACACCGGCATCGACGCGCTCGCCGAAGCGCAGTCCGCGGACATGGGCCGGGTGGAGCTGCTGCTCGCCTCGGTCCCAGAGCCTGCTTCGACCCCCGAGCCAGTCGACGGGCTCCCCGCCGGCGCCGTCCACGCTCCCGCCATCGTCACCGCCCCCGCCGGAGTCCTCGGCCTGCTCGCGGGCGTCGTGATCGCCGACGACCTCGCGATCGCGCGCGCCGTCTGGAAGACGCTGCCCGCGGCATCCGACACGACCGTCATCACGAAGTCCGGCGACGTGCTCAGCCGCTACGTGCTGCGCGGCGGTTCCGGTGCCAAGCGGTCGCGTCTGGAACTCGTCGCCGATCGGGATGCGGCCAAGGAGCGGCTCGGCGAGGTCACCTCCGTCATCGAGCGGGCCAAGTTCGCCCTCGCGGAGCAGCGCGGCATCCTGGATGTCGCCAAGCAGCAGTCGGCCCACGCGCTGGCCGCCCTCCGCGAGTTCGACGCGCAACTGGCCGCCCGCACGGAGAAGCTCAACCGCGCGCGCGTGCAGGTGGAGGCGGCCCACGCCGAGTCGGAGCGCCTGGAGCGGGCTCTGGCGCTCTCCACCGAGACGGTGGCGGATGCCGTTGCCGCATCCGAGCATGCCGCCCACGAGCTCGAGACGGCCAGGTCCCGCCCGCGCCCCATCCTCGACGTCGCCGCCCGCGACGCGCTGTTCGACGAGCTGGAGGATGCCAGGGAGCTCGAGGTCGAGGCCCGGCTGCAGGTGGAGACCGCGCGCGAGCGGGTGCGTGCGGAGGAGGCCAGGGCCGACGCCCTGCAGCGCAGGCTCGAGGCGGAGCGGGCGCAGGCGGAGGAGGCGGCCAGACGGGCCGTCATCCGTCGCCGACAGGTCGAGGCGGCCGAGCGGGTCGTCGCCGCGCTTCCCGCCGTGATGGATTCCGTGGACCGCTCGGTGTCGGAGGCCCGCGTCGAGCTGGCCGCGCGCGAGCACGACCGCGCGGCGCAGAACGAGGAGCTGGCCGCCCTGCGTCAGTCCGAGAATGCCCTGCGCGAGCGGCTCACCGCCGTGAGCGAGACCGTGCACGGCCTGGAGATGCAGCTCTACGAGAAGAAGCTGAACCTCTCGTCGCTCCTGGAGCGGGCCGGCGAGGAACTCGGTCTCGTCGAGGACGTGCTCGTGGCCGAGTACGGACCGGAGCAGCTCGTCCCGGTGGATGTTCCCGTCCCGGAGTCCGCTCCGACGGTCGGGTCTGTCCCGGTGGTCGAGCCTGTCGAGACCTCCCTGACGAACACCGTTGGCGAGAGGCTCGACGAGCCCGACCTCGCAGGCTCGGTCGGCGCTGGGGTCGCGCAATCGCTGGCGCGATCGCCCCAGCTCCACCGCGCCTTCGTCCGCGCCGAGCAGCAGGCGCGCCTGGCCAAGGCCGAGCGCAAGCTGGCCCAGCTCGGCCGGGTCAACCCGCTCGCGCTCGAAGAGTTCTCCGCGCTGGAGCAGCGCCACGCGTTCCTCACCGAGCAGCTCACCGACCTCAGCAACACCCGCAAGGACCTGCTCACGATCATCGATGAGATCGACGAGAAGATGCAGGACATCTTCTCGAGCGCCTTCGACGACACCAAGGCAGCCTTCGACGCCGTCTTCCCGGTGCTGTTCCCCGGCGGCTCCGGCAGTATCCACCTCACCGACCCGGAGAGCCTCCTGACGACGGGCATCGAGGTCACCGTGAAGCCGGCCGGCAAGAAGATCGAACGCCTGTCGCTGTTGAGCGGCGGGGAGCGCAGCCTCGCCGCGATCGCCCTGCTGATCGCGATCTTCAAGGCGCGCCCCAGCCCGTTCTACATCATGGACGAGGTGGAGGCGGCGCTCGACGATGCCAACCTCGGCCGGCTGCTGACCATCTTCGACGATCTGCGCCAGGCATCCCAGCTCATCGTCATCACCCACCAGAAGCGCACCATGGAGATTGCGGATGCCCTCTACGGCGTCTCGATGCGGGCGGACGGCATCAGCGCCGTCGTCGGCCAACGCGTCGTCCGCGACGAGGAAGAGCGCGCCAGCTGAGCGGATCCGTGCGACGCCCATAGACTTGCGCGATGATCGAGGTGGATGCCGTCCAGCGCAAGGTGGTGCGCACGCTCGTCGGCGCCCAGATCCTGGGCGGGATCGGTCTCGGTGCCACGGTCTCGGTCGGCGCGTTGCTCGCCGCAGAGGTGTCGGGTTCCGCGGCCTGGTCCGGGATGGCCGCCACCATGAGCACGCTCGGTGCGGCGCTGCTCGCGGTGCCGCTGGCCAGGGCGGCGCAGGCGCGCGGACGCCGGGTCGCGCTCGCGGGCGGTTCCACCCTCGCGGCACTCGGGGCGCTGCTGGCCGTGGGCGCCGCGGCGATCGGATTCTTCCCCCTCCTGCTGGTGGCGCTCGCGCTGGCCGGGGCGTCGGCCGCCACCAACCTGCAGGCGAGGTTCGCCGCCACCGACCTCGCCGATCCCGCCCACCGTGCCCGCCAGCTTTCCCTCGTGGTGTGGTCGACCACTATCGGCGCCGTGCTCGGCCCGAACCTCATCGGCCCGGGCGAGGCGATCGGAGGCGCGATCGGACTGCCGACGCTCACCGGCCCGTTCGTGTTCACGGTGAGCGCGCAACTGGTGGCCATGGCGGTGTACTTCGCGGGGCTGCGACCCGACCCGCTGCTCACCGCGATGGAGCGCGCGCCGGCCGCCAGCGGCATCCCGCCCCGGCACGGTTTCGCGACGCTGCGGGTGAACGCCGGCGCGCGCTACGCCGTCGTCGCGGTTGCTCTCAGCCATTCCACGATGGTCGCGATGATGTCGATGACGCCTGTGCACCTCTACGAGCATGGCGCGACGCTCGAGATCGTCGGCTTCACACTCAGCTTGCACATCGCGGGCATGTACGCGCTGTCCCCGGTGTTCGGCTGGGCGGCAGACCACTGGGGTCGCATCCCCGTGATCCTCGGCGGTCAGGCACTGCTGCTGGCCTCGCTCGTCGTGGCGTGGGCGCAGAGCGATTCGGATGCCTGGGTCGCCGTGAGCCTGATCCTCCTGGGGCTCGGCTGGTCGGCCTCCACCATCGCAGGGTCGACGCTCGTGGCCGAGTCTGTCCCGGTGGACGATCGCGCCGGTCTGCAGGGCGTCTCCGACCTGCTGATGAACGCGACGGCGGCCGTCTGCGGTGCCCTGGCCGGCCCGGTGCTCACCCTCCTCGGATACTCGGGTCTCGGCGTGATGTGCATGGCGCTCGTGGCTGTCGTCGTCGGATGGACGGTTGCGCGGCAGCGTTCGGTGCGTCGCGCACAGCTTTAGGCATCCTTTCCGCTCGCTGACTTCGGCTGAATCGTGGTTCGCGAGCTCCTGGAACCACGGTTTGGCCGAACTCGGCGAGCGACGGCAGCCTGTGGAAAGTTTTGGCACGCGTGCGCCCGGTACCCTACGTTCGTGGGTATGCGGAACTTCGCTCGACTGTGCCTGACCGGTGTCGCCGTTGCGTGTTCCGCGCTGTTCCTGAGCGGATGCGTGCAGCCGGTTCCGGCTGTCACGCCCGCAGCCACTTCGAGCTCGAAGCCGCTCTTCGCCTCCGACGAGGAGGCCCTCGCCGCCGCCACGAAGGCCTATGCCGCGTACCTACAGATGTCGGATCTGATAGCGCAAGAAGGTGGAGCGAGTCCCGAGCGCCTTGCTCCACTGGTGACTTCTGAATGGTTGAAGAAGGAAGTAGCTGTGTTTGAAAAGTTTGCTACAACTAATCGGCACCAACTCGGAGTATCAACATTCAACAATGTTGTGGTTCAACAGGTGTATGACAATTTGAGCGCTGAAGCGGTAACTGTTTATCTTTGTGAAGACGTATCCGCGACGCGTTTTGCTGATGCGAGCGGCCAAGATGTGACACCTCTAGAGCGGCAGGTATTGGTTTCGCTTGAAGTCACCCTTCAAGAAAAGGCATCAGAAAAGTCATCTTTGGTTATTTCGGAGATTCAGCCGTGGTCCGGTTCAAACGCTTGCTGAGTTGGGTGACCGCGATAACTCTATTTGCGGGCCTCGTTGCCTCTAACCCAGCTGCTTCCTGTACTAGTTTCGAGATCGCGTCAGGGACGTGTCCGAGCGTTAACGCGAACGTCACCGACGGCGGCGTAGACGTCTCGGCAACCCAGGGAAAGCCGGGAAACAACAGGCCGGGGTCGGGCACACCCGGCACTGGAGCATCGAGCACGGGGCAGTCGAGGCCTCCCGCGTCTCAGGAAGGCGGAGGCTGGTCGGGTGACTTCGCGCCGCGCGACACCTGGACCGTCACCTCTCCGGTAACCCTGGCCGACCTCGTGAACTTCAGGCCGACCCCGGGCGTCGATCACATGGAACCGAACGGGTGGATGATCGTCGGCCTCGACACCAATTTCTATGCCGTGGTGGGTTCGCAGGTGAAGACCGGACTGCTGCTGGGCCAGCAGGCCTCGGTCCGCTTCACTCCGGTGCGATACCACTGGGCGTATGGGGATGGGCACGCCGCGACCCTTTCCACGAAGGGCAGCACCTGGGCTGCACAGGGTGTGCACGAGTTCGACCGCACCCCCACCAGCCACGTGTATGCGAAGGCGGGCACGTACACCATCGACCTCAGCATCGACTTCGCCGCCGAATACCAGTACGCGGGCGGCGGCTGGGTGCCGATCGCCGGCACCATCACCGTTCCGGCGAACCGTCTCACGGCGACCGCGGGGGCGGCGAAAACGGTGCTGGTGGAGCGGGACTGCACCGTTCCACCCAGTGGACCCGGCTGCTGAAAGCGGGCCGGATCGGTCTGTGGCGACTCCAAGCCACCCACCGGTATCCACACAGCGGGCGCAAATAGAATGTTCAGGTTGGCGATGGATGCTAGCAACGCTTGGAAGGAGCAGCACCATGACCGACACCCCCCAGGACCCGAGCAACGGCCCCATCCCGTCGCAGGACCCAGCAGCCGAGAACCCGGCAACGCAGCAGAACCCGGCGGCGGAAACAGCAGCGCCTGAGGCTCTCGGGGAGACCGAGGCGACCCAGCCCCTCAGCCGGACTCAGGACACCGAACCCCTCGGCCAGCCCCAGACCGGCCAGACGACCGCATCCGGCTTGACCCCGCCCGGTTCCGTTCCACCAGCCTTCTCCGCATCCGCGAGCCAGACATCCGCGAGCCAGGCGTCCGCGACCCAGCCGAAGCGCTCCCGGGCCGTCGGCCTCGTCGCAGCCCTCGCCGTCGGCGCTCTGGTCGGCGGTGTGTCCGGTGCCGGTGTCTATGCGCTCGCGACGAACGGCGGGCAGAGCGTTCAGACCACGGCGAACACCGCGGTGAACCCCGCGAACATCACCGTCAACGACCGCGACAACGCCACCATCATCACCAAGGTGGCGGCCCAGGCGACGCCGTCCGTCGTCACCGTCAGCGTCACGGGTACTTCTTCCGCGGGCACCGGATCCGGCGTCATCCTGAGCAAGGACGGGTACGTGCTCACCAATACCCACGTGGTCACGCTCGATGGCGAGGTCGCCAATGCGAAGGTGAGGGTGCAGACCTCCGACGGCCACCTGTACAGCGCGAAGGTCGTGGGGACCGACCCCATCTCCGACCTCGCGGTGATCAAGATCGAGGGTGTCGACAACCTCCAGCCGCTTCAGTTCGCGGACTCCAGCAAGCTCAACGTCGGTGACACGGCGATCGCCATCGGCGCGCCGCTCGCCCTCTCCAACACGGTCACCAACGGCATCGTGAGCGCGCTGAACCGCAGCATAACCATCGCCTCGTCCGCTGCTCCGGACAACAGCGGCGACAACACGACACCGAAGGACAACGGCAACGACGGCACCGGCCCGTTCGACTTCTGGCAGTTCGGCACCCCCAACGACGGGAGCCGGCAGCAGGACACGGCGCAGACGTCGATCGCCCTGGCCGTCATCCAGACGGACGCCGCGATCAATCCCGGCAACTCCGGCGGCGCGCTGCTCGACACCGACGGCAAGGTGATCGGCATCAACGTGGCCATTGCGAACGCGGGGTCCGGGTCGTCCGCGACCTCGACCGGGGGCAGCATCGGCGTCGGCTTCGCCATCCCGGCAAACCTCGCCAAGCGTGTTGCCAACGAGATCATCGCCAACGGCAAGGCCACCCATGGCCTGCTCGGAGCTTCCGTCTCGGATGTCGCGGATGACGCGGCGACCGCGAACAGCCCCGTGGTGGGCGCCAGCATCGTGGAGGTCACGGGCGGCGGCGCTGCGGCGGCGGCCGGACTGCAGAAGGACGACATCGTCACGAGCTTCGCGGGCATCCCGATCGGCGGCAAGACCGACCTCACCGCGCAGGTGCGCGTGATGGCGGCGGGAGCCCAGACTCAGCTGACGTACGTGCGCAACGGCAAGTCCTACACGGCGAACGTCACTCTGGGAGCGCTCAAGTAGGGCACGCGCGGCAAGGTCAGGCGCGGTGCGGAAGTCCCGGTGAACGGGCTTCCGCACCACTCTTTTGTCGGCTGGTAGGCTCAACGAACCGCATATTTTCGACGTAACGGACTACATGACAGCCTCTGGGAAAGCCCTACCGGGAATCTCCTACGTCATGCCCGTTCTCAACGAGGTCGGTTACGTCGAGAACGCCGTGCGCACCGTCCTCGCCCAGGATTACGAGGGCGAGAAAGAGGTCATTCTCGCGCTCGGACCGTCGACGGATGGCACCGACGAACTGGTCGCGCGCCTCGTCGAGGGCGACCCGCGCATCCGCACCGTCCGCAACCCGGATGTCGACATCCCGATCGGTTTGAACCTTGCGATCCGCGCGAGCAGCAACCCGATCGTCGTGAGGGTGGACGCCCACTCCGAACTGGAGCCCGGCTACACCAGGGCAGCCGTGGAGACCCTGGAGCGCACCGGTGCGGTGAACGTCGGCGGCGTGATGCTCGCCCGCGGCAAGACCCCCTTCCAGGCGGCGGTTGCCCGGGCCTACAACAGCAAGTTCGGGCTCGGGGGAGCGCGCTACCACGGCGGTGCCGCGGAGGGGCCGGCCGAGTCGGCGTACCTCGGGGTGTTCCGCAGGGAGGTGCTCGACGAGGTCGGGCTCTTCGACGAGTCGATCCGCCGCGGCGAGGACTGGGAACTGAACCTGCGCATCCGCGGGGCGGGCCACCTGGTCTGGTTCGACCCGGCACTCGAGGTCACCTATTGGCCGCGGGAGAATTGGCGCAAGTTGGCGCGGCAGTTCTTCGCGACGGGCGTGTGGCGGGGCGAGCTCGTGCGCCGTTACGGCGGGCGCAATCCGTGGCGGTTCTTCGCGCCGCCGTTGCTGGTGCTCGCGGTCGCTCTCAGCATCGTGGTTGCCGTGCTTCAGCTCACCGACGTGCTCCAAGGGTGGCCGAGCGTGGTTGCCGACGCCATCTACCTCGCGCCGCTGGCCTACCTCCTGCTCGTCTTATGGGTGAGCCTGACGCAGGATGAGGTGGCGGTCTGGCGGCATCGCTGGTTGTTCCCGATCGTGCTGCCGACCATGCACCTCAGCTGGGGGATCGGCTTCATCGTCGCTCTGCTCCGCGGGGCGCGGCAGATCACCGATACCTCGCGCACCGGCATCTGATCCGGCGGAGCGTTACTCGAGAATCCCCTCGCGCAGCACGCGGGCGATGACCCGTTCCGCCGCTCTGCCGTCGTCGCGGGGGTTGAATCGGGCCCGCCAGGCGGCGTACCTCTGCGCATACTGATCGTCGACGCCATCCAGGTTCTTGACCAGCTCGATCAGTTCGTCCGGGTCGCGCACCACGGGCCCGGGTGCCACGGCGATCAGGTCGAAGTAGAAGCCGCGCAGCACCTCGCGGTAGCGGTCGAGGTCCGGCGTGAAGAAGAAGATCGGTTTGCCCGTGACGGAGAAGTCGAACATCACGGAGGAGTAGTCGGTGATGAGCGCGTCCGCGATGAGGAACAGTTCGGAGACGTCCGGGTAGCTCGTCACGTCGATCACGCCGCCCGCGTACAGGTCCGTCCCCGGTTGCAGCGTTCGGGAATGCCCGCGGATGAGAGTGACGTAGTCGCCGTCCGGCCGGCCGGGTGAACTCGGCTGCCCCGTGGGGTTCGATCGCGTGCTGTGGTTCAACAGCGCGGTGAAATGTGAGACGTCGAGATGGTCGACGTGATCCGGCCGGTCGTCCCGCCAGGTGGGGGCGTACAGGAGGACTTTGGCATCATCCGCTATCCCCAGCTTGGCGCGCACGGCCGTGGCGTCGCCGCTCAGCAGCGCGTCGTCCCGCGGATAGCCCTCTTCCCAGACCGGCCCGGTGTAGAGGTAGGCGCGGCGGAAGATGCGGGTGGCGTAGTGATTCTGGGAGAGCAGGATGTCCCAGCGCGATCGTTCGCGCAGGGTGGCCAGGGCGGGCCGCAGCCGCAGCCCGGATCGGCTGAGCGCCAGCTTCTTCAACATGGTCCCGTGCCAGGTCTGCAGCACCTTCTGGTGGCGGCGTTTGCGGTAGCGGTTGCGCAGCCAGTCGTTGATCACGATGAGTCGGGCGCTGCCGCGGACGCGCCACCACTCCTCGCTGCCCTCGAGCAGCGCGACGGATCCCTCCGGCACGATCACCGACGCGTCCCTGACGCCCCAGTAGCGCGGGATGTCGGGTCGGGCGGAGGCGAGCGCCCGGTCGAGCGCGAGAGGGTTGCACGACGCGTTCTGGCCGTAGAAGCTCTCGAAGAAGACGGCGTTCAGCGGGGGATACTCCGTGGAGCGGTAGTCCGCCTCGAGCCTCGCCTGCTGTTCCCTGCCGTTTTCGGCGTCGGTGAGCGGCGCCGAGAATACGACGGCGATGGCGGAATCCGCGGTGTCGAACGCGATCCTGAAGCGGCGGGGGATCAGCTGCGCCTCGGGCAGGGGCGCCGAGGTCTCCAGCGGCGGCTCGAAGCGGTATCGGCCGGATGGCGGCGCCGCTTCCGTCGCCCCCCAGCGGGAGACCAGCAGCGGGATCGTCGCCTCCCATCGGCCCTCGGATGCGGTCACGACGGCGAGCAGGCGGCTGCGCGAGCCGGACAGAGCGAGCGTTGCCGGGGCGGTGCCCGCGCCGCCGAGCCGCAGTGAAGGCCTGTCGCCCGTGGCCAGGGCGATGCTGTCGATCACGAGCGGGGTGCCGGCTGGCGGTGCGGTCATGCTGGCTCTCCGAGTCTCGCGAGTATCTCGCCGTACACTCTCTCAGTATTTCGGCCATCGCGGAGGCTGTGACACTCGGCGGCCAACCGTGAGCTGTGTTCCCGCAGCGCTTCGATCGCCGAGGAGTCTGCGAGCAACCTCAACAGCTCGGGCCAGGAACGCACCTCGGTGCCCCCGCTGAAGTGCGGGTACGGCTCATACAGGCCGCGGGATGCGGTGTACTCGTCCAGATCCGGCGCAAGGAATGCGATGGGGCGTCCGGTGAGGGCGAAGTCGTAGGCGATCGACGAGTAGTCGGTGATGAGCAGGTCGACCGCGGGCAGGACCGGGGTGATGTCGTTCTGGCTGGCGGCATCCAGCATCCGGATTCTCGCGGACGCCGCGGGCCCGGCATCGTAGTCGCCGACGCCGTGCGGATGCGGCCGCAGCACGAGCAGGCTGTCGCTCGCCTCCAGATAGCGCGCGATCGCCTGCCATTCGGGGGCGCTCGGGACGCCGGGGTCGCGCTCGCCGTCGCGCCAGGTGGGGGCGTACAGCAGCACCCGCGCGTCGCCGAACTCGCCCAGCGACCGCTCGAGAAGCTGCCGTGCGGAGCCGGTGCGGGAGCGTTCCGTGCCACGCAACAGCACATCGTCGCGCGGGTCGCCGGTGACCACGACGCGGTCGGCGGGGAGGCCGAACGCGGTGCGCAGCCGCCGTGCGGAGTACTCGGATGCCGCGGGCAGCAGCCGGATCGCCGCACTGTTCCGGCGGTACAGGCTCCGCAGCATCGCGGCGGCGAACCGCGGCGTGAACCGCCCCCGGAACGTCACGGGGGAGTCGAGTTGGATCCGCTTGAGCGGGATGCCGTGCCACAGCTGCACGACGAAGGCGCGGTGTGCGCCGAACCAGCCGCGCATCCCGAACCGGTTCGCGTCTCCCAGCCCGTGCGTCACGACGATGACCTCGGCCCGCAGGGTGCGCCAGAACCCCTTCACGCTCGATCGCAGCGCGGCCGGCAGGCCGAGAGCGCTCGCCTGCCCGAGCTCTGCCGCGTTCCGCGCCAGCCAGGTGACGGATGGCGCCGGGTTCTGCTCGCGGGCGTACAGCAGGAGCGCGAGCGCCCCTTCGCCCAGCCCGGAGCCGCAGGCGAAAACCCAGGACCCGCGGCGGCGCGGCACGAGGAGGCCGGCTATGCCACCGAGGGCATATAGCGGCGCGGAGAGGAGCTTCTTCGCATTCCCTCTGGCGAAAGTAAACCGGGCCACAAGCCGTGCATACCCTTCCCGGACCTATCGCGCGCGCTGCGCTGATCGAAGAGAGCTTACCAACGACGGCCGCCCCTGCTGAGGGGGCACAAAGCTGGCTCATAGGAAGTTGCTGGTTTAATCGACAGGTGAGCGTGCGCAAAGACATCAAGACGGCCCAGCGGGTAGTACGCAAGCTGATGCGGTCGCGGTCCGCACGCCGCGAGCTCGCCCGCCGGGCACCGGAGCTTCCCCGCCCGGCCGCGGGCAGCATCCAGGTCGCCGTCTATTTCGCCGACTCCACCGTCAACCTCTACCAGGTGCGCCAGTGGTACGCGCCGCTCGCCAAGCTGGCCGAGCACTGGCCGGTCGCGATCATCTCGCGTTCCCCGACCGCCGCCGTCGCACTCCTCGCGGAGGCGCCGATCCCGGTCGTCTACCGCCGCACCATCTCCGACCTGGAGGGGTTCATCGCGGAGCAGGATCTGCGGATCGTGTTCTATGTCAATCAGAACTCGAAGAATTTCCAGATGATGCGTTATGGGCGCGTCTGGCACGTTTTCATCAACCACGGTGAGAGCGACAAGATGTACATGACGACCAACCAGTTCAAAGCGTACGACTACAGCCTCGTCGCCGGTGAGGCCGCCCGTGAGCGGCTGAGCCGCAAGCTCTGGGACTTCGACGTCGAGCATCGCACGATGATGATCGGCAGGCCGCAGGCCGATCATTTCGCCGGCGCCCTGCCCTACGCGCCGGACGATCGCACCGTGGTGCTCTACGCGCCCACCTGGGAGGGTGACCGGGGTGCGGCGGCATACAGCTCCGTGGTGTCGCACGGCGAAGCGTTGACCGCTGCCGTTCTCGCGAGCCCCCGTCACAGGTTGATCTATCGCCCGCATCCGCGCACCGGAGTGCTCGACCGCGAGTTCAAGCGCGCGAACAAATCGATCGTCGCCGCCATCGTCGCGGCGAACGCACGGGACTCGACCGCCCAGCATGTTTTCGACGACGGCCCGACCCTGGGCTGGCAGCTGGCGGCGGCGGATGTCGCGATCACCGACATCTCCGCCATGGTCTACGACCGGCTCGCCGTGGGCAAACCGCTCATCGTCACCCGTCCGGTGTCTGCCAGCGCAGACGTGGACGAGAACGGATACCTCGGAGCGGCGGAGTGGCTGGACAGCACGGATGCCGACGACATCATCGCGCGCGTCGAGCAGGTGCAGCACAGCGAAGAGGCCAGGAAGACGCTGGAGTACTGGGTGGAGCGCCACTTCGGCGACACCACCCCGGGAGTCACGACCGAACGCTTCCACACCGCCGTCGCGGCGCTCGTCGCGGAGTGGGAGAAGCACGCGCTCCTGCACGCCGAGGACCGCAGGGTGAGCGAGGTCGACCCCTTCGACGATGACGACGATGACGACTGAGCGCTCGCTATTCTTGCCCGGTCGCTGAGCCTGTCGAAGCGAGCGTTGTATCCGTGGGTCGAGTAGGCCCGCAGGGCCGTATCGGGACCTATCGGCGAGTCAGCCGCGCCCGAACCCTCGCGAGGGCGGGTTTTCGCCTGCTGCCGTCGCCCATGCGCACCACGAACCCGAGATCCTCCGGGAATTCCGCCTGCGCCGGCCCGAACGCATCACGCGCACTGTTCACGACCTTGCGCCCGAGCAGGTGGCTGCCGGTCCCGCCGATGATCGCACCGACCCCGAACGGCATGATCCGCCCGACCGTGCTGGTCGTGCTGGTGCGGACGAAGCGCTGGAGGAACGCGCGCTTCATCCGGTCGGCGATCTGCCCCATGAACGCCTGCGGAACGTTGCGTCCGATCACGGTGCCCCAGAACGCGGTGCGGGTCACGCCCTCACCGGTCGCCTGCGCTGCAAGATTGCGCACGAGGTCCGCGCCGGAGGTTCCGAGCATCATCCCCATCACGATGGTGCGCGCCCGGTCGGGATCGGTGATCGCGATGCCGTGGATCTCGGTGACCGACTGCGCGAACAGCGCGCTGGCCTCCAGGAAGCCAGCCGTCTCGACGCCGCTGAGGGCAAGCCCGATGCCGGTGCCGACTCCGGGGATGACGGCGCTGGCCCCGACGCCCACGCCGCCCACCGTGACGGCGGCCAGGTAGCGCTTCTCCAGGATGCGGACCACCTGCTCCGGCGTCGCATCCGGATTGTGCCGACGGATGCTGCGCACATGCGCGAGCACGACAGGCCGCTGGGTGGTGAGCAGCCGGTCGAAGCCGCGCACTGCCATCGGATGCTGCGCGGCCTGCAGTGGTTCGATCGCCTTCACGGAGCCCCTCTCGGTCGGGAGGGTTAATCATAGGCAATCTTCCGGTGATCGAGCGTGTCGAGGTCTCGGTCGCTGAGCCTGTCGAAGCGTATGCATCAGAATGTACACTCTTGTACAATTCACTCATGCCCACCTATTCCCTCAGCGAGGCGCGCGCGAACCTCCCTCTCATCCTCGACAAGGTCGAGAATGGCGAAGAGATCACAATCACGCGCCACGGTCGCCCAGCCGCCGTGATCATCGGCCATGATCGCTGGATGAAGACAGCGAGATACGAGGTACTGGAGGAAGCTAAGCGATTGCGCAAGCGCCTCGGGGAGCTGCGAAAGCTTCCCATCACGCCGGACTCCTTTCCCGTCATTCCTGGATACGACGCGGAGGCGCACATCGCGTGGAATCGTGATCGTGAGGAACCCTGGGATCGCGTGGAGCGCGAAAAGCGCGAGGCGGGCGAGAGTTAGTGGATGCCTTTGATGCGGACGTGCTGATCTATTCGGTCGCCGACGATGAACGGGGTGCCGCCATCCGTGGCACGTTGTTTGAGGCCGGGGAGCGGCTCGGATCGAACCTTCTGCTCCTTGAGTTATTGATGAAGCCGATGCGCACCGGCGCGGCCGCTGAGTTGGAACGGCTGACCGAGCTCTTGTCGACGTTCGACTTGAAGTCGGCAGATGATGAGTTGGTGGATGCAGCGCTGGGCTTCAGTGTGAAGTACCGCTTGAAGACAGTCGACGCCATCCACCTTGCCACCGCGGTGGTCTGGGGTGCGGACAGATTCCACACGAATAACCGCAAGGACTTCGGCCCCCACATCACGGAGATCGAAATCGTCTATCCGCCCGTCGGGGCGCTGGGAATTTAGGATGACTGATTCGTATGCTGCCGCGTGGGATGAGCAGAAGCAGTCTGGCGATGACGCGCTGTGGGAGCATCTCGCAGCGGACGGCCTGGCATTGTCGTCTCAGCGCCCGGTCCCGCGCGATGGCGCGCGGGTAGATTTATCTGACGTCGCCGGATCCGGCAGCAGCTCAGCACAGGGCTCCGCCTGCTAGCGAAACTGCGGCCCGGGCTTTGTCGAGATGGTGGTCGCTGGTGGAGCACTTTCCAGGATGTCGAGGGGCGGCAGCGACTTCACGATGCGTACCGTCTCGACGCTCACACGCGTGATTCGCTTCACCAGGTCAACGATGTAGCGCGGGTCGCCATGCTCCTTGCCCCAGTCGTTGGGGTCGTTGACGATGCCGCTCGGCTTGTCCTTCTTGATCTGATACCGCTCGAGGATCCAGTCGAGCGCGCTGCGCGACCCAAGCATGTACTCGTGTGCCTCATCCGGGATGTTGCGCAGTTCCAGGTGCTCGTTGACGACTACGCGAGACTTGTCGAGTTTCGGCCGCTTGCCCCCGTAGTGCATCTTGACCACATGGAACAGCTCGTCGTCTTCACCACCGTTGGTCGAGTGGGCCGCCCGCGGCCGTATCGAGACCTCGCCGTCCACAACCTCCTCCAACGCCCAAGGCTCAATGGTCTCGTACCCGAGATGCAGCTCCGACAGCTCCCGCCCGGCCTTCGCGAATGCCCAGAAGTCCTTCACCTTCGGGATGCGCGGCAGCATCTTCTTGAGATCCGCCGCGAACCGCTCCCGGTACTCGGACGAGTGCAGCAACCCATAGACGGAGAAGAAGATGTCGTCCTTCGTGACCTCGGCACCATACGTCGCCCGATAGTCCGCGAGGATGCCGTCGGTCACGTTGTCGACGCGCGTGTACTCGTCCGTGTCGTCACCGTCGAGTCCCGCGAGCTGATTGTCGTCGGCGACGTGCTTCTCGTACGAGTAGCGCGGGAAGAACTGGCCACCCTCGGAACCCCAGAGATTCAGGTCAGGAATCATATCCACCATCAAAGTTGAGAAGGCTTTCGTTGCACCGAGACCGCTTATGTAGAACCCGGTATTAGTAAGTTCGGCGGTTGGGAAGAGGCTGGGCAAGCGGTAGACGGCGTCGTTCAAGGTTTTATCTGTGATCACGACGTGTTTGGTGAACGGTCGGTATATCGCGGTGCGCTGCATCTGACGAGAGTGGGCGAGAGCGAGTCCCTTGTCGAGATTCCGGACATCCCCTATGTTCCAACTGATCTTTGTGGGGTCATTGTCCCGTGACCACGGTTGACCAATCGTGCGCGCGGCGGCAGCAGCCAGGATCTGCTCATTGTAGAAATCGATCATTCTGGCGACGTTCGCATCGACTTCGCGTCGTGAGAAGTTGTAAACCCAGGCATCTCTTGCGGTTGCCAGCCCACGAGAGTAGGTCTCCATGACAGCGATCCCGTTGGCGTGGCCTTTGCTGCCAAGCGGCGTGAACGCTTCAAACTCGTCGTTGCGCTGGTTGATCCAATCTCCGTCTTCATTAGGGGCAACGTTGTCCCACGGCACACGAGTCTTGCTGTCGAACTTCTTGACCGCCGCCAGCTTTTGCTCGGTTGTGAGGTAGTCGCCGACGTCACGGTAGTGAATCGTGCCGGTCTCTTTGGCATGCGGGTTCTTGACGAGCAACGCGATGACGATCGTGGCCCGGCTACCTGAACCGAAGACCTTGCCCCCTTCCTTACGTGATTGTTCACCCGCGGTTCGCTGGTTGCCGCGCAGGTTGAGCAAATATAGGTCGCTGAACTCCTCAACGAGTGCCTTGCGCAGGCCATCGGCGGAGTTGCTCTCAACGAAGCCCCCATTTGTGACGAAGCCCACGACCCCGCGCCCGCCTATGCGGTCGCTCGCCCAACGGATCGCTCGGATGTACGAGTCGTAGATCCTGTTCTTATTCTGTGCGGCCGAGGTAATTGCGTAGGTCTCTTTGATTCTTGCGTCGAGGGTGGGATAGGTAAGGTTCTGGTTATCGTCGTTCGCTGAGCCTTGGCCAGCCGAATACGGCGGGTTTCCGACAATGACGGTGATCGGCAGCGACTTCTGCTTGACCACTCCGGCGTTGTTCTCGACGAACACGCCCTCCTCGTCGAACGTGTCATCCGCCTCGAAGTTCTGGAACGTGTCGGTGAGCAACACCCCGTCGAACGGCACGTAGTTGCCGCCCATGCGCGAGTGGTAGGCCTCCTCGATGTTGACCGCGGCAACGTAATAGGCGAGCAGATTGATCTCGTTCGCGTGCAGCTCCTCTCGGAACTTGCGCGGGAGGTCGACATCTGGAATGAGATCCGAGTGGATGAGCTGCGCGATGAAGGTTCCTGTGCCGACGAAGGGGTCGAGCACGTGCACGCCCTTCGCCCCGAGCGAGCTGTCGAACTGCTCGCGCAGGATGTCGTCCACGCTGCGCAGGATGAAGTTCACGATCTCGGTGGGCGTGTAGACGATGCCGAGGCGCTCGCTTGCCTTCTTCATCGCGACGGAGAAGAAGCGCTGGTACAGGAGCTTGAGGAAGTCCTGCTTGCCGGACGCATCCTTCAGCCCAGAAACCTTGAGGCGCACGCTCGCGTAGAAGGCGTCGAGGCCGGCGAGCTCGGTGTCGAGGTTCGCGCCGTGCAGCGCGTCGAGCATGCCCTGCATCGCCTTGGCCACCGGATTGTGCTTCGTGAAGCTGAAGCCGTCGAAAAGTGCGTTGAGAACCGGCTCGGTGATGATGTGCTGCGAGAGCATCTCGAGGGCGTCATGGCCTGTGACCTTCGGGTTCAGGTTGTCCTGCAGCCCCTTCACGAACCGGTCGAACTCACCGCGCACCTCGGGGCTCGAGTCGAGCAGACCCTGGATGCGCACGGTTTGAGCCGCCGCGACATCCGCAACGCTCGTGGCCCAGTTCTCCCAGTACTCGCGCTCGCCGACCTTCTGCACGATCTTCGCATAGACGGCCGTGCGCCACTCGTCGCCGAGCGGAGTGAAGTCGAGAGCCACCTGGGTGACGACGCCGTCGACCTCGACCGAGCCCTCGCTCGGCTCGAACGACTTCATGCCGATGACCTGCACCTGGTCGTCCTTTGTCGCCCGGTTCAGCTCGAACTGGTTGATCTTCGCCTCGAAGCGCTCGTCGTGGGCGCGGAGTGCGCGCAGCACCTCCCAGACGACCTTGTACTTCTTGTGGTCGTCGAGGGCCACATCCGCCTCCACGCCGGCTGGCACTGCGATCGGCAGGATGATGTAGCCGTAGCTCTTACCCTTGAGCTTGCGCATGACTCGGCCGACGCTCTGCACGACATCCACCTGGCTGTCGCGCGAGTTGAGGAAGATCACCGCGTCGAGCGACGGTACGTCGACGCCCTCGCTCAGGCAGCGGGCGTTGCTGAGGATGCGGGTCACATTGCCCGGAGCATCATCCTTCAGCCAGTCGAGCAGCTCGGTGCGCTTCATGACGTTCATGGTGCCGTCGACGTGGTCGGCCTGCATGACGAGGGGGTTGTCGCGGCGCTGCAACGATTCGGGGAGTGTCGCATTGTCGTTGAGCATGCTCGTGACCCGCTGCGAGTCCTTGATCGAGCGTGAGAACGCGACAGCGCGCCGCATGGGGGAGCGGTCGTTGTCGGCGAGCCCCTCGACGCCGGTCTTGGCGAACGCCTTGTAGATTCCGGCGATGCGGGCCGCATCATCGAGGGTCAACTCGTTATTTTCGTCGGCGAACTGTTGTTGGAACTCGGCCGAGACCGCGTCCTGGCTCACGGCGAGTACGAGCACCTTGTAGTCGGTGAGCAGGTCGCGTTCGACCGCGGCGCCGAATCCGAGATGGTGGAACTCAGGGCCGAACACCGCAGTGTCGTCCATGCTCGCGAGCTCGACCGCGGCATCCTTCGCCTTCGATTTCACTGACTCGCCGAAGATCTTCGGCGTCGCGGTCATGTAGAGCCGCTTGTGTGCGCGGATCTTCGTGTTGTCGTGCACGCGCACGAAGTGAGACTCATCCTTGCCGAGCATTCCGGTCGTGCGGTGTGCTTCATCGCAGATCACAAGGTCGAATGTGGTGAGGCCGGCATCCTGCGCTGCGGCGATCACATCCACGGACTGGTAGGTGGAGAAGAAGACCGTGAGGCCCTCGGAGTTCTTTCCCTTCGCGACTTCCGCGAGGAGCGGTGCCGCCTTGGTCGTCGCAGGGAATGCGAGGTCGGTCAGTGTGAGGTCTTCCGAGTTGCGGCCGACCTTGTTGTCGGAGCAGATCGCGAAAGCGCGCATTGGTCGGTCTGCCTCGGCAGCCCACTCACGCAGCGATTGCGAGAGCAGGGCGATCGAGGGGACGAGGAACAGCACAGAGCCGCCGGGCTGCACCTGCCGTTCCGCGATGCGCAGGCTCGTGAACGTCTTGCCGGTGCCGCAGGCCATGATGAGCTTGCCCCGGTCGTGCTCGTCGAAGCCCTGCAGCACGGCGCCGAGTGCTTCCATCTGGTGCGTACGGAGCTTCTTCGGTTCGGCCTTCTTGAGAGTGCTGGGGTCGGTGAAACGGTACTTCGACCAGTCGAGACCTGACTTCTCGAGTTCGTCGGTTCCGATCCGAATGGCAGGAATCTGCTGGCCGCTGAGGGCATCGATCGCGTGCTTCGACCACTTGTTCGTGGTCGAGACGATGATGCGCGAGGTGAACGGGTGCTTTCCCGAGGCTGTGAAGAAGGAGTCGATGTCCTCCTTGGCGAGGTAGTGATCTGGTGAGAAGAACTTGCACTGGATTGCGCAGAGCTCGCCGCTGTAACGCTCGCGGGCGACGAGGTCGATGCCGGTGTCGACCTTGCCATCTCGGCCAGGCCAGTCCTGCCACAACCAGACCTCGTCGTACTGGACCGCGTACATCGGGTCGGTGGCGAGGAACTCACGGATGAGCCGCTCGAAGTAGAGGCCTTTTGCACGTGTATCCGGCGCGGTCTTGGCGTACTCGTCAAGCAGGTCGTGGATAGTCGTCACAATTCAGCCCCTCAATGCGCGCTCAAGCATGAGGTATGAAAGCATGAGCGACTGACACTCTGGATACTATCGCCCGGGGCGCGTAGTCATGAGTGATGGCCGACACACACTCCGAAGCCGCCCGGATTCTGGGTGAGCGAGTGCGGTTTCACCGCCAGGAGTTGGGCCTGAGCCAGGAGGACATTGCCGACCTCGCCGAGATGCATGTGACGAACCTGGGGAAGATCGAGCGCGGGCAATCCAACCCGAGCCTCGTCACGATCATCCGCGTGTCAGGTGTGTTGGATGTCGACCCGGCCGAGCTCGTCAAAGGGCTGGGGCTCGACCTCATCCCGGCACGCACCCATCGGCTGACCGCCGCGGATCTCATTCGAGAACGCGGCAGACGCAACCACTAGAAGGAAACGCGCCAGAGGTACTCCCCGCCCCAGGGGCGGAACCAGCGCACGATCACGATCGTGCTCCGTGAGAGATCATCGCCGCGCAGGGTGAACTCGATAGAGTCGCCCGGCTCTAGTCGACTGGGGATGCCCGCGAGCATGACTCCGGGGCCGAGAAGAGTCAGGGCGAGGCCACGGAGCTCCTCGACCCCATCGTTCGTGAGGCGGTACAGAGGTGCCTCGGTTCGATCGATGTGCAGCGGGACGAGGTAAGCGGGCGGTGGTGGGGTTTCGGGAACAAGTTGGAGCATGCTTGCACGCTAGGTCGGGCATCTGACGACCGGCTCCGCGTTGTGGATACCCGTGCCGGCGATTGAATGTGAGGGAGTAGAGCCTCTGCTCCTCACCAAGCCCCGACAGGAGTTCTTCGTCCACAAAAGTTGCCGGCCGCGCCCTCGCCCAGGACTCAACAGCCGATACTTGGCCGTTGAGTCTCGCGAAAGGGATATATATGATGAAGCTGGTTGAGGATATACGACGTGAGGGAAGGGCAGGCATGACGAAACGTCTCGTGGAGATCGATGACGAAGACCTCCGTGTCGCCCAGGAGCTCTTGCAGGTTTCGACGATCAAGGAAACCGTGGCGCTTGCGCTCAAGGAGGTCATCGCGGTCCAGGCACGTCGCAAGCACATCGAGCTGCTGCGCACCGGCTACATGGAACTCATGGCCGACAAGGAAGAACGCCGCCGCGCATGGGGGCAGTAGCAACTCACCTCATAGACACGAGCGCGCACGCACGGATGCAGCATGACACCGTCGCTATGGTCCTCGCGCCGCTGATCGAGGCAGGCGTGGTCGGGAGCTGCTCGCCGCTGGACTTCGAGGATCTGTACAGCGCTAGAACGCCTGCGGAGTATCGCTTGATTGCCAACATCCGACGCAACGCTTATGAGCATTTGCCCATCAACGACGCAGAGTGGTCGCGGGCGCTGGAGGTGCAGGCCGTGCTCGCCTCTCAATCGCGCCTGCGCGAGGTGGGGATGGCCGACCTCCTCATCGCAGCCGTCGCAGAGCGGCACGGGTTGACCCTGCTGCACTACGACGGCGACTTCGACACAATCGCCGAGGTCACCGGCCAGGACGCGCGCTGGGTCGTGCCGCGGGACCAGACACTGTAATCATGGGTGCACTATGCCTTTCTACGATGAACAGGGCGAGCCGCTCGACCGGATCTATCTGGTGCAGCGCTCACCCCGACGCTTTCAGCTGCTTCGTCCCATCAGCTTTCTCGAGGCCGGTCAGCCCGAGTCGCAGCGGGTCGAGATCCCCGCGCATGACCCCGATCGCCCCGCGGTGGGCGACAACCAGACCGACCTCGCGTCGGTGCCGCCGTTCCTGTGGGGGTTCATTGCGAGCTACGGGAGGCAGACCGCTTCGGCGCTGCTGCACGATCGCCTGAGCGCCGAGGCGCGCCGCGGCGACCCGGCCACGCGCATCGACCGCCGACGGGTTGCCGACCGGCTGTTCGGTGCCGCCCTTCTCGACAGCGGCATCTCACTATTGCGGATGCTGGTCATGCGGTCGTTCGTGAGCGTGCAGAAGTTTGTGGAGTTTCGTCGCTGGCAGGCCTGCGCCATGGTCGGCCATGCGGTGCTCGGAGTCGCTTTCGTCTACGCGGTGATCGGTGTCGCCTCGGGCTTATGGACGCTGCCGATCGGCTCCTCCCCGTGGATGCTGGTGCTGGTTCTCCTGCCCGGCGCGACAATGGCGGTCTGGTGGCGCGATGCGGTCGCCATGATCGTGATCGTGTATGCGGGTGCCGTCTTCGCGCCCTTCATCCTGGGCGCGGCGGTCGCGCAACTCGTGTTGTTGCTGGCGGAGGGTGCGGTCTGGTTGCTGACGGGGTTGCGCGGCCCCGTTCCCGTCATCGGGCCCACCATCCTCGCCAGGCGCACCCCGTGACGACGCGGTGGACCACCCCCGGTCAGACCCCGTAGTCGGCGTTGTAGCGGGCCAGCACCTCGCCGATCGGGGCGTCGAGCACGAGAGCGCCCTTGTCGAGGTAGAGGCCCCGGGTGCAGAAGCGCTTGAGGTCCTTCTCGTTGTGCGAGACGAAGAAGAGGGTGCGGCCGCCGGCCAGCAGTTCCTCGATTCGCCGGTAGCACTTCTCCTTGAACGCCCTGTCGCCGACGGCCAGCACCTCGTCGACCAGCAGGATCGGCTCCTCGAGTCGGGAGATCACGGCGAAGGCGATGCGCACCCGCATCCCGCTCGACAGGTGTTTGAACGGGGTGTCGAGAAAGTCCCCGATCTCCGCGAAGTCGATGATCTCGTCGAAGCGCTCGTCGATCTCGTGCCTCTTCATGCCGTGCAGGCCGGCGGTGAGATACACGTTGTCGCGCACGGTCAGGTCGTCTACGAAACCGCCGGTGATCTCGATCAGCGGGGCGACCCCGGCGTTCACGCGCACCGAGCCCTCATCCGGGAAGATCACCTCGGCGACCAGCTTGAGAAGCGTCGACTTGCCCTGTCCGTTGCGGCCGACGACGCCGATCGCCTCGCCCTGCGCCACGTCGAAGCTGACGTTGCGCAGCGCCCAGAACTCGCTTGCGCGCGTGCGGCGCGAGGTCCCCGCGAACAGGTCCTTGAAGCTGCGGCGCGACAGCCGGTTGCGGCGGAAACGGATGCCGCCGTCCCTCACCTGGATCACCGCGGCCCCGGCGCGCCCGCTCTCGGTCTCGCTCACGGTCCCACCCACTGCCTCGCTCACTAGATTTCCTTCAGGACGGCGCTGATCGTGCGGCGGAACACCAGCAGGCCCACCCCGAGGATAACGAGGCTCATCGCCGCGCTCACGCCGACGTGGAGCCAGTTCAGCTCCGCCGGGAAGAATGCCGAGCGGTAGAGGGCGAATATTCCGCTGAGCGGGTTGAAGGCCGAGATGACTTCGAGGCTGGGGTAACGGCGCAGGTCGACCAGGCCGTAGATGATCGGCGACGCGTAGAACGCGAAGCGCAGAGCCAGCTTGACCGCTCGCTCCAGATCGCGGAAGAACACCACCAGCGGGGCCACGATCAAGCCGATGCCCAGGATCAGGATGGCCTGCAGCACGATGGCGACCGGCAGCAGCACGATCTGCCAGTGCAGCTGAGCGGGGGTCGGAGTGAAGAAGGAGATCGCCACGAAGATCGCCACGACCGGGATGCTGACCACGAATTCGATGCCCTTGGAGAGCACCAGGCGCACCACCCAGATGGTGCGCGGGATCTTGGTGGAGCGGACGAGCTTCGCCTCGCGCTGGAAGGCCCTGGTCGCATCCGAAATGCTTCCGTTGAACCACATCCACGGCAGCAGCGCCGTCAACAGGAAGACGATGTAAGGCTGATGCCCGACGCCGCGTTGGAAGATCACGGTGAAGACGAACCAGTAGATGGCGGCCATCACCAGGGGGTCGAGGATCGACCAGAAGTACCCCAGGAACGAGGTGGAGTAGCGCACCTTCAGGTCGCGGGTGGTCAGCAACCACAGCGAATGCCGATAGCTCGCAAAGGCCGACCTGGGCTGGCGGGCCTGAAGCACTGCACTCACGCGTCCGGTCCTTAGGGGTTACGCACCCCCAAGCGGCTGCGTCAGACGAAGAGGTTTGCGCGCTCGAGGTCCTCGGCGAAGTCGATCTCTACGGCGTAGAGGTCGGAGATGTCTACCGGCTCAAATCGTAGCTGGTCTTGCTCGATTGCCAGCTCAATTCCGCGCTCGAAGTAATCCTGGTCGCCGACGCGGCCGAGTTGGCGGAGCAACGCTGCCTTGTCGTTGCGTGCGACGTAGTTGATGCCCACCGCTTCTCCGAGTCCGCCCTTGACGGTCTTGGAGAGCTGGTTGATGTATCCCTCGGCGCCCACCGTGTACTTGACCTCTTCATCCGAGACCTTCGCAGTGTTCACCGATACGAACGATTGCTCTGCGGCAACCATCGTGGCCGCGCGCTGCAGGGCCTCGGGGTCGAAGACGACGTCGCCGTTCATCCACAGCACGCCGCCGTCCTTCGAGGCGCGCAGTGCCCGCATGAGGCTCTTGGACGTGTTCGTCTGGTCGTACTGCTCGTTGTAGACGAAGGATGCGCTGGGGAAGGCCTCGATGATGTGCTCGAGCTTGTAGCCGACCACGATGGTGACGTCGGCGTTCTTGCCGAAGGCCTGGTGGATGTTGTCGAACTGCTGCTGCATGATGCTGCGGCCGTCGCCGAGTTCGGTGAGGGGCTTCGGAAGGGAACGACCGAGACGACTGCCCATGCCTGCTGCCAGAATGACAATCTGCGTATTCACGATCGGTAGCTCTCCTCAAGTTGCCTGTACTTCGCTATGCGCAGTTGCCCGTTTGGGACCGAATGTTCACTTCTGATTCACCGCATAGCTGTTCTTACGACACCTCGTTGTGCGGTTCAACTTTACCGGGAGCCTCCTGAACAAAGGCCGGATTCGCCGTTCTTGTGTCCAATTCGTGATGGAGCCGCGTCCAATGGCAAAGCGGCTCGAACGCGTTGATACGGTTGGCAGGTGGATTCAGACGCCGACGACCGAGAGCCCCTCAGCGCGTCCGCCGAACCGGGCCCCTCGTCCCCGGATGCCCCGAAAACGCCCGCAGGCAAGCCCGCCGCCCGCAAGGCCCCGGTTCGCAAGGCTGCGGCTGCGAAGCCGACACCCGCGACCGCGGCGAAGCAGCCCGCCGCGAAGCGAGCTGCCCCGAAAGCGGCGACGGCGAAGTCAGGAACGGCGAAATCAACGATCGTGAAGTCGGCGACGACGAAGTCGCCGGCGGCGAAAGCTCCGACCGCGGCGACCGCGTCGTCCGCGAAGTCTCCGGTCACGAAGGCCCCGGCAAAGAGAACCCCGGCCAAGAGGCCTCTTGCGAAGAAGGCTCCGGGGAAGGCATCCGCCACCCCGCCGGAGCCGCGACCGGTTCGCGAGACGGTGCTGGTGCTCGAGGGGCTCAGCAAGCACTTCGGCACCACGTTCGCGGTCGACAGCGTGAGCCTCTCCGTGTCATCCGGCACCATCTTCGGCATCGTCGGGCCCAACGGGGCGGGCAAGACCACGACCCTTTCGATGGTGACCGGCCTGCTGCGGCCCGATGCGGGCAAGGTCCACGTGCACGGTGCCGATGTCTGGTCGGATCCGGCGACGGCCAAGCGCAACATGGGTGTCCTGCCCGACCGGTTGAGGCTCTTCGACCGGCTCACCGGCAGCCAATTGCTTTATTACGCCGGCGTTCTGCGCGGCCTGACCGGGCCGACTGTCAAGGCGCGTTCCGCCGACCTGGCCGTGGCGTTCGGGCTCGAGGATGCGCTGGACAGGCTGGTTGCGGACTACTCCGCCGGGATGACCAAGAAGATCGCGCTCGCGGCGGCCATGATCCACTCGCCGAGGCTGCTCATCCTGGACGAGCCGTTCGAATCGGTCGATCCTGTCTCCGCCGCGAACATCATCGAGATACTGCAGAAGTACACGGCGGCCGGGGGGACCGTGGTGATGTCCAGCCACAGCATGGATCTCATCCAGAGGATCTGCGACTCCGTGGCGATCATCGTCGGCGGCAAGGTGCTTGTGTCGGGAACCATGGAGCAGGTGCGGGGCGCACAGTCGCTCGAAGCACGGTTCGTCGAGCTCGCCGGCGGGCGCCGGACTGCGGAGGGCATGGAATGGTTGCACAGCTTCTCGGACTGAAGCTGAGGCTGCTCGCCAACACCCTGCGGCGCAGTCCGTGGCAGGTGGTCGGCATCCTCCTCGCGCTTCTCTACGGCCTCGCCGCCGCCTTCTTCGCGGTCGCCGCACTGGTGGCGCTGCGTTTCGCCGACGCGCAGTTCGCCGGCATGGTCGTCGTGGTCCTGGGCTCGGTGCTCGTGCTCGGCTTCCTCGTGGTGCCGCTCGCCTTCGGCGTCGACGACACCATCGACCCGCGCAACTTCGCACTGTTCGGCATACCGTCCGGCAGGCTTGCGGCAGGGTTGGCCGCCGCCGCGCTGATCGGGGTCCCCTCACTCGTCGTCGCGGTGATCGCGGTGGCGCAGGTGGTCACCTGGTCGCGGGGTGCGCTCCCCACCGTTCTCGCAATCGTCGGCGCCGTCGTGATCATCGGCACCTGTGTGCTCGGCGCCAGGGTCGCAACCTCGGTGGCCGCGTTCCTGCTCTCCGGGCGGCGGGCCAGGGAGGCGACGGGGTTCATCGCCCTGATCGTCATCGTGCTGCTGTCCCCTGTGGCCGTCGTGCTCGCCTCGATCGACTGGGGCAGGGAGGGTGCGGCGATCCTGGCCGGGGTCGCCCGAGTGGCCGGATGGACCCCGCTGGGGGCGGCATGGTCGTCTCCGGCGGATGCCGCGGTCGGCAGCGAAGGAACGGCAATCGCCAAGGCGTTGATCGGCACCGCATTCCTCGCCATCCTGTGGTTCTCCTGGCGCGCTCTCGTGGCGAAGATGCTGGTGACGCCCGGACGGGAGTCCCAGGCCAGGCGGGAGAGCGGACTGGGCTGGTTCGCTCGCCTGCCGGACAACCCGGCCGGCGCCATCGCGGCGAGGAGTCTCAGCTACTGGTTCCGCGATCCGCGCTATCGCATCTCGTTGGTGATGGTGCCGATCGTGCCCGTGCTCCTGATCGTGCCGCTGTACACGGCGGGGGTGGCGTGGCAGAATCTGGCGCTCATCCCGGTGCCGGTGATGTGCCTCTTCCTCACCTGGTCGATCCACAACGACGTCGCCTACGACCACACGGCCGTCTGGCTGCACCTCGCCTCGAACACCTCGGGCTGGGCCGACAGGTTCGGCCGGGTCGTCCCCGCGCTGATCCTGGGGGTGCCTCTCGTGCTCATCGGTTCGCCGATCTGCGCGGCTCTGTTCGGGCAATGGAGCGTGCTGCCCTCGCTCCTGGGGGTGAGCGCGTGCATCCTGCTGGTCGGGCTCGGCCTTTCCAGCGTCATGTCGGCGCGTTTCCCCTATCCGGCGGTGAGGCCGGGGGACGGGCCGTTCATGCAACCGCAGTCCAGTGGGACCGTGGCCGCGCTCGCCCAGTCGGTCTCGTTCTTCGCGATCATCCTGCTGGCCGTGCCCGCGGCGGGGCTCGGCGCGCTCGGACTCGCTTTCGGCGGTGGGTGGCCGTATGCCGCGCTCGTGGTCGGCCTCGTGGTCGGCGCGATCGCGTTCTTCGGCGGCCTCGCCTGGGGAGGCAGGATCTTCGGCAAGCGGGCTCCGGAACTGCTCGCTTTCATGCTCCGCAACTAATCCACCGGTCCTGGACCTAAAATTGCCGCATGAGTGGCGATACACAACAGGGCGGCGGCGGCACGGATACCCTCGACCGCGAACTCGAAGAGCTTCTGAACCAGGAACAGCTCGAGGAGGGCGACCACGAGCGGTTCTCGCACTACGTCAAGAAAGAGAAGATCCTGCAGTCGGCGCTGAGCGGCAAGCCCGTCATCGCGCTGTGCGGCAAGGTGTGGACGCCGGGCCGCGACCCGGAGAAGTTCCCGATCTGCCCGACCTGCAAAGAGATCTACGAGAAGATGAAGAAGTAGGCTCCGCAAAACATAGCGCCGAGCCTCGGTTGGCTTGCGGCATCTTGTGGGTGCCGCGCACTTCCACCCGCATTCTGCCGCAATGCCTCGGCTTCGCAGGTCGCTGATCCGAGTTGCACCGTCCGCCGCGGCTGTGGATAAGACCGGTGGGGTGCGTCGGGGGTTGGCAGGGTGAGTGGATGACTCGCCGAGCCGCACTTCCCAGCTCATTGACGGCCGCGCCATTCTCCAGGGCGGCGGCGCGCGCTGCGGGAGTCAGCCCGGGGCGCCTGCGCGCATCCGATCT